>Ga0307516_10000011_pt1 | contig 224428 bp, 201 predicted proteins | sample 19_EM_MG_FD_203310 | JGI IMG/M metagenome (GOLD analysis project Ga0307516, IMG submission 203310) | Populus trichocarpa ectomycorrhiza microbial communities from riparian zone in the Pacific Northwest, United States - 19_EM | ecosystem: Host-associated > Plants > Roots > Unclassified... | reverse complement strand
GATGCCCTGGCCGGTGCCGCACAGGATGATACCAAACCGGCAATCGCCGGAGGCGACGAGCCGCGCCGCCGCTTCGCCGTGCTTAGGATAGTGTGTGCTCTCCGGCGTCGTCGGCCCGATGTCGACCACCACCCAGCCCTGCGCCGCGATATGCGCGGCAATGACCTGTCGGAGCTGAATGGCGGCGTGGTCGCTGGAGAGGACGATGCGGTTGCTGGCTGTCATAGAGCAGTCGTTCCGTTGCGACAGTCAGGGCCGCGAGCATGCACGACGGTAGCAGCGCAGCGTGCGCTCGCAAGCGGACCTTCTCAAGGCCTGGCATGGGTTGGAAGCCTACCTCGGAACCATAAGGCTCCCTGCGGAAAAAGGTTGACATGCGGCCTGGAAGATGTTCTTGTTTTGTTCATGTACTCGCCGGGGAACTATCCGGTTGACGTACCACGTCACCAGATGTAGGTTTGGTCCATAGAAGGACTGAGCCAATGACTACGAAGAAGACCGACCTCCGCCACCCGATCTATCACGACGACGACGCGGCCCGCGCCCATCTGGAAAGCCTGCTGTGGCCCGAAGGCCCGGTGTGCCCGCGTTGTGGCTCCACGGAGGCGACCAAGCTTCAAGGCCAGTCCACCCGCCCCGGCGTCTACAAGTGCAAGGCCAAGGAATGCCGCAAGCCGTTCACCGTGACCGTTGGAACGGTCATGGAGCGGTCGAAAATCCCGCTGTCAAAGTGGGTGCTGGCGGCTCACTTCATGGCCGCCAGCAAGAAGGGAATGAGCGCCCTGCAACTGCAACGGATGCTGGGCACGAACTACGAAACCGCGTGGTTCCTTTTCCACCGTCTGCGCGAGGCTTCGGCCCCGTCTGGTTCGCGCGGCCCGATGGGCGGCGAAGGCAAGATCGTGGAAGCCGACGAGACCTACATTGGCGGCAAAGAGAGCAACAAGCACCGCAACAAGCGCGCTGCGAAGCGTGACGTGTTCGGCGCCAAGCAAGCCGTGGTGACGCTCGTTGAACGTGGCGGCGAAGCCCGCTCGTTCCACATCGCCAACGTTACGGCCCGCTCGGTTCGCCGCGTCATGGTCGCCTCAGTGAGCCGCAAGTCTCACCTGATGACCGATGGCGCCCGCATGTACGTGAAGCTGGGCGAGGAGTTCGCCAGCCATGCCGCCGTTGACCACAGCAGCGGCGAATACGTCCGCGAGGGCTTCAAGCACAGCAACACCGCCGAGAGCTTCTTCGCCATCCTCAAGCGCGGCGTTTACGGGACCTTCCACAACGTGAGCGAAGCCCACCTGCAACGATACCTGTACGAGTTCGACTTTCGGTATTCCAACCGCAAGATCAGCGACGTTGAGCGTGCCGAACTTCTGATCAAGGGCGCCCAGGGCAAGCGCCTGATGTATCGACCTCCTCACGAAGCCGCGCACGCTTAGGCAGAAGGCGCGGAAACTCCAGACGCTTCGCCGGAAGAAGGACTCCCGCTAGGCTTGTCCTTGCCGCGCTCTCGCTTGGGGCGCGGCTGGGGCGGCGTTTTCAGCGCACGCAGCAGCAGTGCGTCGCGGGCCTGATCATCGCTTTGACCGTCGGGAGCATCGGGCATGAGTGACAAAGAGCCTCGCCTCTATCCGTCTCGCAACGGGTTTTTTTATAATCCCGGCGTGCCCGACCGGCAAATGTGGGCCATCGGTATGGTGGTCGTGCAGTGGGGCATGACCGAGGTTCTAAGGGACCAGATCACCTACGATCTGATCGGCGACGACACCGAGCTAACCGAGCAATACGAGAAGCAAAGACACTCCAGCCTGAAGACGGCGTTCTGGAAAAGGCTGGTCAGCACGAAGATGACGGAGCCGAAGCGCTCGCAGTATTTGGATTTTGTAACCCGGTTTGAATCTCTGAATAACAAGCGCGACGACATCATCCATCGGCTGTGGGGAGGCGGGATGCAGCCCGACACCCTCGGTGCCGTTGAGGGCGCGCCCGTGACCGATGCCGCCCTGCATCGAAACCGCGATGAGAAGCTGAAATCAAAATCCAACGACTTCCGCGCGAATATCCGGTGGAGGCTGTCGTTCAACGAGCTGCGCGACATCGCCCGCCAAATGTCGGTGCTCAACAAGGATATCTTTCAGAGCTTCCTTGACCCCGCCGAACAGGTCGGCGCGGTCAATGTTTTCGCCGCTGTGGCCCCGACCGGGAAACTAGTTGTCGGCGTTGGGATAGCTTCGAGCCCGCCTAAAGGCGACCCAGATCGCCGCGACTAGATCATCGACCGATAAGGCCTGGTCGGCCTCTCTGCGCTGGATCCACTCATGGTAGGCCATCGCCCCAGCCATGAGCATCCCTTCCGTTAGCTCACGGCGGGCGGTGGTTTCATCAATCGGTAGCGCCGGCCTGTCCACCGAATCCTACATCTTGTCCTTGGTACGTAAACCGGATAGTTCCCACTCGCCGCCGGACAGGACCGAAGCGCACGATCGCATGCTGGCCGAGTTCGCCGAGCTGGCCATGGATCTCGCCCGCGACGCCGCCCAGCGCGCCAAGCAGGCCGAAGGCGGCGCCGAGGCCGCCGGCCTCATGCTCGCCTTCGAGCGCCTGGGCCGTTCCCTGCGCCTGACCATCTCCCTCCAGCGCCGTCTGGGACGCGAGGCCCGCACTGAGCGCGCCGAGGCCGTCGAGACCCGTCGCCAGCAGGTGCGCTCCATCCTTACGCCTGTAGTGCGCGCCGAGAGCCGCGACACTGGTGAGCGTCTCCGGCGCAAAGAGGAACTGGACGAACGGCTGGCCGAGAAGGCCCTCGACGAGGCCTTCGTCGACGCGCCCCTGGACGTCTGCATCGCCCGCATCCGCACCCTGCTCGGGCTGGCGCCGGCGGAGTCCGCCGATGACGTTGAGGTCGTCCCGGCGCCGCCCGTATCCCGGGTCGCGTTGCAAAGGCCCGCCCCGAACTCTGCCGCAACCCCCCGCCGCCAGCGCTTCGGGCCGTCCTGAAGCCCCCGGCGCCATGCTAGGCGTACGCCGCCACCTTCGCCGGCTGCTGAGCCCCGCGAACCAGTCGGCCGGGCAAGGCTCCTGTGGGAAGATCATCCTTGGCGATCACCTCGCCGCTGACGATGGTCCAGCGATACCCCGTGGCCGTCTGATCGAGCCGCCGCCCGCCCGCCGGCAGGTCGTCGACGATCCGCGGCGCGTGCAGGGCCAGCCCCGCATGATCGATCACGTTCAGGTCGGCCTTGTAGCCGGGCGCGATAAGCCCCCGATCCCGTAGTCCCACTACCTCGGCCGGGGTCGAGGTCATGGCCTTCACCGCCTGGCCGAGCGACAGCCGCCGCCCCTGCCGGTCGCGCGCCCAGTGGGTGAGCACGAAGGTCGGGTAGCTGGAATCGCAGATCAGGCCGTAATGCGCCCCGCCGTCGCCCAGGCCCATCACCGCGTGCGGATTGTCGAAGAAGGCGAACAGGTGGTCGAGCGACATCTCCGCATAGTTGCTGATCGCCACCAGCAGCATGGCCCGGCCGTCATCCTCGAGCAGAAGGTCGTAGGCTATCTCCTGCGGGGTCTTGCCCTCGCGCCGGGCGCGGACGACGACGTTGGAGGCGGGGTCCGGTTCATAGTTCGGCGGCTCGGAGATCGGGTACATCAGGTCGAACCAGCGGGTCAGCTCGGTCAGCGGCATCAGCGCGTCGTCCGGCTCCTCGGCGATGATCGCGGCGCGGATCTCCGGCTTGCGCAGCTCGACGATCCGCTCAGCCAGGGGCAGGTGCGCCAGGGTCTTGTAGGTCGGGCAATCGAGGAACGGATTGCTGGTCAGGTCGAAGCCCGCAAGCATCCCGACCGGCCGCGGGAAGTACTGCGGGTGCATCAGGCTCCCACCCTCGGCGTTGAACGCGTTGGTCAGGTCGAGCATGCGCCGCCAGAAGCCGGGGTCGCGCCGGCCTTGCGCGAGCGTGTAGGTCATCGGCTGGCCCGAGGCCTCGGCCACGTGGCGCAGCAGGGCGAATTCCTCGTCGGCCGTCAGGCCGGTCATGCCGAGCTCGGGGATCAGCTGGATGACGCCGCCGCCGCCTTCCTTCACGGCCATGGCGGCGGCCACCATCTCGCGCTCGGCGGCGTCGAAGCTCGGCACGTACTCGCCGTCGCTGCGCCGGTCGATGGCGGTCCGAGACGAGGCGAAGCCCAGGGCGCCGGCCTGCACCGCCTCGCGGATGATGTCGCCCATGACCTTCAGGTCTTCATCGGTGGCCGGCTCGCGGTTCGCCCCGCGATCACCCATGGCGTAGACCCGCACCGCCGAGTGGGGCGCGAAGACGCCGACGTCGATGTCACGGGCCCGGGAGTCGACCACGTCGAGGTATTCCGGGAACGTCTCCCAGGTCCAGGTCAGGCCCTCCTTCATCACCACGCCGGGGATGTCCTCGACCCCTTCCATGGCCGAGCAGAGGAGCTCGCGGTCCTTGGGCCGGCAGGGTGCGAAGCCGACGCCGCAATTGCCCATCACCACGGTGGTGACGCCGTGCGACGACGACGGGTTCAGCCGCTGCGACCAGATCGCCTGGCCATCATAGTGGGTGTGCAGGTCGATGAAGCCCGGCGTGACCAGCAGGCCGGCGGCGTCGATCTCTTCGCGTCCCGACCCATCCACCTTGCCCACGACGACGATCAGGCCGTCCTTGACCGCCACGTCGGCCCGGCGCGGCTCGGCGCCCGAACCGTCGACGACCGTCCCGCCTCGGATGACCAGATCGAATTGCGCCGCCATCGGGAGCCTCCCATGTGTTCTCTGGGCGCACCATCGCCCAGAAACCTGCGCCTGTTAAGCGCCATGACTTCTCATCGGACACCGTGTCCGCCAACGTCGCCGGCGCCGCATGATCGTCGACATCGGACATCCTGTCCGGGTTTGACCTTTACACCCCTGAACGCCGGCCAATACGCTTGCGGCAATGACACAAGGGAGGCGCCGTCATGACGGAGCTGGCTATCCTGGATCCCCGCGCCGAGATCGGGGTTCCGATCACGCCCTATGGGCTGACGATCGACGTCTCCCACCCGGGCCTGCGCGTCGCGCTGCTCTCGAACTGCTTCTACGACGCGTCCAACCTGCTCAAGTCCGTGGGCGAGGCCCTGGGCGGTCGCCTGACGGCGCCGCGCGTGAAGCTCTATGAGCACCCCAACCCCTCGCTCCTGTCGCCGCCGGAGCTGATCGCCGAGATCGCCCGGGACAATGACGTGGCGATCACCGCGCTCGGCCATTGCGGCAGCTGCACCTCGAGCGCCGTGCGCAATGCGGCGAACCTGGCGCGGGCGGGCGTTCCGGTCGCCGCCCTACTCAGCGAGAAGTTCTGGGAGGCCGGCGGCTTCGTCGCCCGTTCGGTGGGCATGCCTGACGTGCCGCGCGTGCGCCTGCCGCATCCGGTCGCTGGGACCGGGGCGTTGCGGATCGGCGCCATCGCCCAGGGCGCGGCGCCTCACGTGATCGCGGCCTGGAGAGGCGAGCATGTCCTCGCCGCCTGATTTCCGCTCCGCCCTGATCCAGGGCCGCTCCGAGGACGAGCTGCGCGAGACCCTCTATCGCCTCAAGGCGACCGACGGCCTGCCGGTGATCCTGCCGACGCCCGAGCGGGTGGAGGCCATGCTGGAGGCCGCCGCCCTGGCCGGCTTCGACCGCGACCTCGTCCTGGGCGAGGTCGGCCCCAACATGGGCCAGGCCACGGTCGAGAAGGTGGCGATCAACGCAGTGATGGCCGGATGTCTTCCGGACCACCTGCCGGTGGTGATCGCGGCGGTCATGGCGGTCTGCGATCCGAACATGGACACGTCAGAGTTCCAGGTGACGACGCACCAGGTCTCGCCGCTGTTGATCATCAACGGGCCGGCGGTGAAGGAGGCCAAGATCGCCACGGGCTTCGGCGCCCTGGGCTACGGCCATCGCGCCAACCTCTGCATCGGCCGCGCGGTGCGGCTGTGCCTGATCAATCTGGGCGGCGTGTGGCCAGGCGAGTCGGCCATGTCCCTGCTCAGTCACCCCGGCTCGGTGGCCTATTGTCTGGGCGAGGACGAGGCTTCGAGCCCGTTCCCGCCGATGCATACGAGCCTCGGCTTCTCGGCCGAGACCAGCGTGGTGACAGTCGCCTGCGTCGGCTCGCCGGTGTCGGTCATCGGCCCGCCGAGCCCGGACGACTCGCCCTGGGGCGATCGGCTGCTCTCGCTGCTCGCCGCGGCGATCGCCAGTCCCGGCTGCAACAACGCCGGCGGCGGGCTGCACGGGTCGGTGGTCGTCGTGCTCAATCCCGATCACGCCCAGGCCCTGCACCGCGAAGGCCACACTCGCGAGACCATCAAGTCCGAACTCATCAAACGCGCCGTCAATCCGGCGGGCCTGATCAGCCGCCTGCGCGCGACGCCGCCGCCCAAGGACCCCGAGGCCCTGGTGCGGGCCATCGGCGGCCCGGACAAGCTGCTCGTCCTGGTGGCGGGCGGGCCGGGGGTCTATTCGCACGTCATGACCCCCTGGGGCGGGGGACCGCACTGCAACGCCCACGTCTCGCGCGAGATCGTCTTCTACGACGCCTGCGAGGTGGAGCTGGCCCCGGCCTGAGGGCTCAGTTGAGCTTGTAAAGCTCGCGGACGTTGTCGCGCAGGATCCAGGCGGACTGCTGCGGCGTCAGGTGCTGGGTCTGCTCGGCCAGAACCTCCTGGCTCCAGGGCCAGGTGGAGTCCGAATGCGGGAAGTCGCTGGCCCACATCAGCCGCTGCGGATTGACCAGGTTGACCGTTTGGAACGCCGCCCAGTCGTCCTGGAAGGTCAGGTAGACGTTCTCGAAGAAGTACGCGCTCGGCATCTTCGACAGCTCGGCGCACTTCCGCCAGAACCGATGGCGCTTGTAGGCGTGGTCCATGCGGTAGACGTAGTGCGGCGCCCAGCCGGCGTCGGCCTCCACGCAGACCAGCTTCAGGTCGGGGTGGCGCTCGAAGACGCCGCCGTAGATGAACATGCCGATGATGTCCTGGCAGCCGCGGATGATCGCCTGGAAGCCGTTGAGCATGGGCCCGCGGGCTTCCCAGCCGCCCGTGCTGCCGCCGGTGGTCAGGATGTGGAAGCTGATCGGCAGCTCCAGCGCGATGGCGGCTCTCCAGAGCGGGTCGAACCGCTCGTCGTCATAGTCGAACTCGGTCGCCGGGAAGCCGGGCATCATCACGCCCTTGAAGCCCATCTCCTTGATGCGCTGGAGGTCGGCGATTCCTTCCTCCACCGAGCGGATCGCCGTCTGGCCCAGGCCGTAGAGGCGGTCGGGCGCTGCGCCGACATACTCCTGGAGCCAGCGGTTGTAGGCGTGCATGCAGGCGTTCTTGTAGTCCGCGTCCGCGACGTTGCAGATCAGCATGCCGATGGTCGGATAGATGAACTCCGCGGCCACGCCGTCGCGGTCCTGGTCGGCCAGCCGCGCCTTGGGGTCCCAGCCGCCGCGATGCAGCGCGGTGAACTTGTCGCCCTCGATCCGGATATCCTCGGGGTTCTTGCCGGCCGCCGCCAGGCTGTTGAGGCCGATCAGCCTGGGAAAGCCCTCGATCTGGTACTTGTCGCCCCCGCTCTCGGGGTGCTCCACCAAGCGCGGAGCCCGCTCGCGGAAGGCTGGGTCGATGTAGTCGATGAAGCAGTTCGGCGGCTCGACGATGTGGGAGTCGGCGGAAATCGGCCGGATCGGCTGTGCGTCATTGCTCATGGGTCCACCCTTGCATCGCCGGCTTGGGCCGGTTCTGACGGGACGCTACGCTCGCGTACAGGATCGGGCAAATCCACGTTTGGGGACGGTGCGCGCCAGGCCTAGGGTTGCGGGAAGCGACGTAGCGCGCGGGAGGAACGAGATGTTCGACTTCGACGTCGAGGCGGTCGCGGCCGCAGCGGTCGCCAGTCCGGCCTTCACCCTGAGCGCGCGCTATTGGACCGCCGAGGTCGTCTTTCGGATGGGCGAGGAGCCCTATCGCCTGAAGATGCGCGATGGGGTGGTGGCGCGCTTCGCCCGCGACCATTCCGACGCCCCGGCCGACGTGCGCATCTCGGGGCCGGCCGAGTCCTGGGCGAAGCTGCTGATGGCTACGCCGCCGGCCCCATTCGACGACGTGCGGTTCGGCGGCCAGCGGGCAGGCTTCGTCGTGGAGGGAGAGGTCGCGGGTGCGCTCGCGCCCTATTACGGCGCGGTCCGGGAGTTCATCGACGTGCTGCGCCGCGCCCGCAGCGGCCCGCCGCCGGCCCGGCCGGTGGCGGAGGTCGCGCGCAAGTTCGACGCGGCGGTCGGGCGCTACATGTACGTGACGCTCGAAGGCGTGCAGCAGCGGATCTATTTCGAGGAAGCCGGCCATGGTCCGGTCCCGCTGATCCTGCAGCACACGGCCGGGGCGGACGGGCGCCAGTGGCGCCATCTCCTCGAGGATCCGGACTTCCAGCGGCTGTTCCGGATGATCGCCTATGACCTGCCCTACCACGGCAAGTCGCTGCCCCCGACGACCATCGCCTGGTGGGAAGAGGACTACGTCCTGAGCAAGGACGGGCTGATCAAGACCGTGCTGGCGATCTCGCAGGGGCTGGAGCTGGATCGCCCGGTCTATATGGGCTGCTCGATCGGCGGGCTCCTGGCGCCGGACCTGGCCCTGGCCTGCCCGGAGGCGTTCCGGGCGGTGGTCGGGATCAACGCCGGCCTCGGCGTCGACCAGGCCACGCGGAACCTGGAGTCCGAGGCCTCGTGGTCTCACCCAAGGGTGGGCGGGCAGTGGAAGGCCGCGGCCATGCTGGGCAACACCTCGCCGACCAGCCCGGAGGCCTATCGCCGTGAGACCGGCTGGATCTACAGCCAGGGCGCGCCGGCGGTGATGCAGGGCGACCTCTTCTATTACAGCCAGGACCACGACCTGACGGAGGCGGACGCCCGGCGGATCGACACCTCCAAGGTCGCGGTCTACTTGCTCACCGGCGAGTACGACGCCCTGGCCTACGAGGACGGCACGGCCCGCCTGGCGCGGGCGATCCGGGGCGCGCACTTCCAGGTTCTGCCGGGCCTCGGTCACTTCGGGCCGTCGGAGAATCCCGAAGACTTCAAGGCCGCCCTGCTGCCGCTGTTCGAGGAGATCGCGCGCCTGCCCTGATCAGGCGCGATGGCGTCGTCCTCGCTTGCGTTCGCTCGGCGCCTTGGGCTAAAACTGAATGTGCTTCATATCTCGCGACGTAGAGGCGCGATGGAGGGAGGAGCGTAATCATGGTTCGGCAAATCCAGGAGTTCGACCGCGTATGACCCAGGTGATGAAGGGCGTCCGCGTCCTGGAAGTGGCGCAGTTCACATTCGTTCCGGCCGCCGGGGGCGTCCTGGCCGACTGGGGCGCCGACGTGCTGAAGATCGAGCACCCCAAGCGCGGCGACGCGCAGCGCGGCCTCGACGTGCTGCAGAAGGTGACCATCAACGCGCAGCGCAACATGCTCATGCAGCACCCGAACCGCGGCAAGCGGAGCGTGGGCATCGATATCTACAGCGATGAAGGCCGCGAGCTCATCTATGAGCTGGCCAAGTCCTGCGACGTGTTCCTGACCAACTTCCTGCCCGCCGCGCGCAAGAAGCTGAAGATCGACGTCGAGGATATCCGCAAGCACAACCCCAACATCATCTACGCCCGCGGGAGCGCGCACGGCGACAAGGGCCCCGACCGCGAGAAGGGCGGCTTCGATGCCTCGTCCTTCTGGGCGCGGGGCGGCTCGGCGATGCTGACCTCGCCGCCGGAGCTGGGCGGCCCGCTGGGCCAGCCGGGCCCGGCCTATGGCGACTCGATCGGCGCCATGTTCATCGCCGGCGGTATTTCGGCCGCCCTGTTCCACCGCGAGCGCACGGGCGAGGCGGTGGAGATGGACGTCTCGCTGCTGTCCTCCGGCATCTGGGCGACCGCCTGCAGCGTCGACATCGCCATGGACATCGGCGCCTCGCCCTTCAAGGCGGCCATGCCCGGCGCGGAGTCGGCGGGCACCAACCCCTTCATCGGCAATTTCCGCTGCGCGGACGGCAAGTACATCAATCTGAACGTGCTGACGCCCGGGCCCTATATCCGCAACACCTTCGAGCGCCTGCACCTGCCGGAGCTGGCGGAGGACCCGCGGTTCTCCACCGACCTGGAGCTGATGAAGAACGCCGCCGAGGCGCGCAAATTCATCGTCGAGGCTTTCGGCAAGCACAAGTTCAGTCACTGGATCGACCGCTTCCAGACGATGACCGGCCAGTGGGCGCCCTTCCAGGATCCCCTCGACGTCGGCAGCGACCCGCAGGTGCTGGCCAACGAGTTCATCTTCGAGGTGGACCCCGAGGACGGCAGCGGCCGGCCGCTCCGGCTGGTCGCCAACCCGGTGCAGTTCAACCACCAGCCGGCGAAGAACACCCGCGCGCCCGAGGCCTGGGAGCACACCGAACTGGTGCTCATGGAGATGGGCGTCGAGTGGGAGCGTATCGAAGAACTCAAGGCCAAGGGCGCCATCGCCTGAGGCTGACGGACCCGCCCCTCCCGGCGTTGAAATGCGCCGGGACGGGGAATTCCGGACAAAATGGCGGCGTTCGAGCTTGAGCTCGCCGCCGCCGGTCCCCTAGCGTCCGCCGCGGGAGGATCGCCGCAGAGCATGGAAAACGCATCAGAATTGATGGGCAGGGCGCGCCAGGCCGCCGCCCTCGACGATTTCGGCGAAAACAGCTTCCGCGAGGGGCTGGAGATCCTGCTCGCTTCGGTGCAGGCCGAAGCGCGGCTGTCGGCGATGGGCGAGGCGGTCGTCCAGGGGCAGATCGTCGACCTGCTGACCCAGCGCCTCAAGGTCGAGGACTGGTATCGCCGCCATCCGGAGATCGACGAGGAGGAGATTGTCGCGCCCCTGATCGGCCTTGGCCTGCCGCGCACCGGTTCGACAGCCTTCTCCTGCATGCTGGCCGAGGACCCCAAGATCCGGTTCATCCGCAACTGGGAAAACATGTGGCCGTGTCCGCCGCCCGAACTGGCGACGCAGCACACCGACCCTCGCATCGCCGATGCGCAGGCGCGCTCGGTCCTGAGCGACCAGATGGCGCCGCGGATCAAGGCGATGGTGCCCATGAGCGCCACATCGCCCAGCGAGTGCCAGAACTTCATGGGCTACGACTTCAAGTCCCAGCTGTTCCAGGCCTTCGCGCGGGCGCCGACCTATTCGGAGTGGCTGCACCACAAGGCCGACCTTGAGCCCACCTACCGATATGTGAAACGGGTGCTGAAGCTCCTCCAGTGGCGCTGCCCGCCGACGCGGTGGCGGCTGAAGAATCCCAGCCACATGCCGTTCATCGACGCCCTGGACAAGGTCTTCCCCGATGCGCGCTTCTGGATGACCCATCGCGACATCACCCAGGTACTGCCGTCGGTGGCGGACGTCTATTACGAGCTGACCAAGGGCCTCACCGACGATGTCGACCAGGCCTATATCGGCCGCCTGAACGTCGAGTGCTGGGAGGTCGGGCTGCAGCGGCTGATCGCCTTCCGCGACCGGCCGGGCAACGAGAAGCGTTTCTTTGACGTGCATTTCGCGCCCTTCCAGCGCGACCCGATGCCCCAGATCGCGGCCCTCTATGACTGGCTGGGCGAGCCCCTCACCGATGTGGCGCGCGAGCGGATGCTGGCCTGGCGAGCCGCCACGCCGCGGGACAAGCACGGGATCCACGAATACAGCGGCGAGGCCTTCGGGCTTGATCCGGACCGGCTTCGCGAGCGGTTCGGGTTCTATTCCGAGCGCTTTGGGGTCGCCGCGTAGCGCAAGCCCTTGGAGGGCTATCGCATCTGCAGGCGTTGGGGCCTTCAACCCCCTCACCGGCTTCGCCGGAGCTCCCCCTGAGCGGGAGCATGGCTGAGTTCAGGCCATCCTCCCCCAGCGCGAAGCGCGATCAGGGGGAGGGGGACCGCGAAGCGGTGGGGGTTTCAGCCACGGCGACCGCCATCTGCGATAACCCTGCCCCGCGAGGGGCAGGGTAACGGAGGGTCAGGAGGGGCCGGGGCGGGCGGGCCGGCGGGCCGCTTCGAGGTCCTGCGGCTGCGGGTCATTGGCCGGCGGCTCCGGCGGCAGGCCAAGGCCCTGGCGGATGCGGGCGATGCAGGCCTCGATGGGGCCTTCGACGAAGGAGGCCTCGAGGGCGTCCTCCTGCAAGCGCTCGTTCACCCGGTTGAGCAGGCGAAAGCGCTCGTTCTCGGACTCGATTTCGGTGCGCAGATCGCGGGCGATGGCGGCGCGGACCTGCTTGCGGCGCAGGTCGGCCGCTTCGGCGACATCGGCGCGGACGTCACGCTGCAACTGCTGGCGATCACGCGTCAGGCGGTTCTGCAGGGCGATGGTCAGGCGCACCGAGCGGGCGATGCGGTCGAAGGCCAGGGCCAGGGCCTCGGCGTCCTTGGCCGTCTCGGCGGCCTTGGCGCGGGCGGCGACGTCGCGCGACAGGTCCATGCCGAGCGTGAGGAGGCCGCTAAGGGCGCGGTCCTGCTGTTCGGCCATGTCCGTGGGCGTCGCCATGAACAAAACAAGAACACAGGCGAGGCTATCCGTCAAGGATTATCGGGCCCGCCCATGATGTCCGCAACGGGATGGTGAGGGGGCATCGCCACCTGGAGACCTCAGCCCACGGAGATCCAGTCTCCGGTCAGGCTGCTCATCTGGACGCCGACCAGGATCATCTGATTGCCGCCGCCCATGTCGACCACCACGTCGGCGCCCTGCTGCCGGACGGTGTAGGCCGTGCCGGGATCGAGCTGCACGCGGTCGCCCTGGCCGCGATTGAAATCCATGATCCAGTCGACGCCCGCGTCGCTGAAGCTGTGGAACACGTCCGCGCCCGCGCCGCCGGTGACGGTGTCGTTCCCCCGGTCGCCGGAAAGCCAGTCGTCGCCGTCGCCGCCATAGAGCAGATCGTCCTGCTGACCGCCGCGGACCAGGTCGGCGCCGACCCCGCCGACGCAGGTGTCCTCGCCCAGGTTGCCGTAGACGATGTCGTCGCCGGTTTCGCCAAAGAGCAGATCCTGGTCCTTGCCGCCGACGACCCAGTCATTGCCCGCGCCGCCGGCGCCGGTGTCGGCGCCCGTATTGCCGTTGATGTCGTCGAAGCCGCCGCCGCCGACGATGTAGTCATTGCCTTCGTCGCCGCGCAGATAGGTCTGGTCCGCCGCGCCGGTTCCACCCGGATTGGCCTTCTGGACGGCGTAGATCTGGTCGTCGCCCAAGCCGCCGAACAGTTGGTCGAAGCCGCCGCCGCCCTGGATCAGGTCGGCGCCGCCATAGCCGCGGATCAGGTCGCCCACGCCGGGAGCGCCGGCCAGCCCGTCGTTTCCCGCCAGGAGCGTCTGAAGCGCGGCGCCGGTCGCATTGCCGGCGACCCAGGAGCCGAACGGCGCCGCCGACACGCTCAGGCCCGACAGGTTGACGTTCATGGGGGGGCTCAGCGAGCCGAAGATGAGGCCCGTGACCGTGCCGCCAACGAGTTGCTCGTCGCCGTCATAAGTCAGGCCGACGCCGTTCAGGGTGACGGTCTGGTTGCCATTGTTCAGCGTGAGTTGAGTGGACGTGGCCTTGGTGATGTCCGCGCCATAGAAGTCGCCGAGGTGGATGAGGTCCATGTTGACGCTCATCGACCCGCTGGCGCCGCCCCCGACCGTCGCCGGCTGGGGCGGCGGCGCGGGCTCGGCGCCAGGCGTCGGCGCCGGTCCGGGCGTCGGCGAAGGGGTTGGCGTCGGGGGCGGGGTCGGCGTGGGCGCCGGAGTAGGTGTGGGCGTCGGAGTAGGTGTGGGAATCGGAGTCGGAGTTGGCGTCGGCGTCGGTGGCGTCACCGGGGACGCCAAGGGCCCCGGCAGTCCGACATTGCTGTCAGACACGGCGTTGAGATCGGTCCCGACCAGCTTGACGATCTCATTGAAGTGCAGGCGTTCGCTGTTCGGTTGGCCGAACACATAGACGTCCGGCCCGACCTGGACGGAGACGAAGTTGTAACCGGCCGCCGCCTTTTGCTCCGCCGCCTGCACGGCGTCTGCGAAGGAGCCGGCCGTGGTCTCCACATAGGCGCCGCTGGTGGAGCCGAACTGGAGTTTGTCGTCCGCGCTCCATTCGTAGACGGAGGCGAAGGCGCCCTGTCCGTTTCCGGTCCCCGAACCCGGCATGACGTAGACGAGATCGGCGCCGGACCCGAGCGCGACCGCGTCCCTGGCGCCGACCTCGACCCTGTCGTTCCCACCGCCGGCCCAGAGCGTGCTGCCGTTCCCGGTCCCGCGGAGGGTGTCGTCGAAGCTCGTGCCGATGACCGCCTCGACCTGGATCAGGCTGTCGCCGCCAGCGCCGGTCCCGGCCTTCAGGTCCACCGTCACCCCCGACCCGGCGCTGCCGTAGTCGACGGTGTCGTAGCCGGAGCCGCCGTCGAAGGTGTCGGCCGCCGCCCCGCTCACCAGGCGGTCGTCGCCTGCGCCGCCGAGAATGGATGCGGAGCTGCCCGGGGAGGTGATGGTGTCGTCGCCGCCGCCCGCATCGACCGTGATCATCACGCCTTGGGTGGCGAGCTTCAGCTTGTCGCTGAACTCCGTGCCGCGCAGGTAGAGCAGGCTCTCGACGCCCTGGATAAGGCCGCCGCCCAGGGAGAAGGAGCCGCCCGAAGCGACGCCATAGGCGTCGAAATCGATACCGTTGGATAGTCCCGCGAGCGACAGGCGAAGCGTATCGGCGCCCGCCCCGCCGTCGGCGTTGTCCCCATAGCCGATCGCCAAGGCGTCATTGCCATCCCCGCCCGTGAGCACGTCACGCTCGATTCCCACGTCATCGGCGGGGGGCGGGAAGGAGCCGTCTCCGGCGAAGTCGGCCGAATACAGAAAGTCGTTCTCGGCGCTGCCCGTGATCGTATCGGCGCCGGAGCCGCCCGATATCCTGCTCGCCTGCACGGCGACAATCTTGTCGTCGCCTTCGTCGCCGTAGACCGGCGCGTTGTAATAGGTCTGCTGCAGGAGGATCAGGTCGTTGCCGGCTCCTCCGTGCGCAAGAGCGTAGGGGTAGAGCGTGTCGTCGCCGGCGCCCCCGTAAAGTCTTGCGCCATTGTAGTTTCCGTAGAGCGTGTCGGCGCCCGCGCCGCCCTCGATGAAGAAGAGGTACACGCTCGGGCGCCCGTCGACGACATCGTCGCCTTCGTCGCCGAACATGGACCCAGTGTAGTAGCCCGCGGTCAGGGTGTCGTTTCCGCCCATTCCGGAAACAGACGTGAACTCGGAGTAGCCGCTCTGGACATAGGACCGCACATTCAGGTTGTCGCCATACTGGCTGCCCTGGACGTAGCTGATGTTCTCTACGCTCGTGACGGTTCCGCCGCCGAACACCTGGGTCGATTGCCCAAAATCGGCGGTCACGCCCGAAGGCGCGCCCTGGAAGCTGATGTAGAGATAGTCCTCGTCGCCGCCGCCATCGACATTGTCGCCATAGCCAGCGAAGAGCCGGTCCGAGCCGTCTCCGCCCCTCAGGGTGTCGACCTGCGCTCCGGTGTCGAGTTGCGGGAGCGTGTAGGGATTGCTGGCGTAAGGCAGATTGTAAGACGGCGGTTGGTCGCCGCTGTAGAGCGTGTCCGAGCCCGCGCCGCCGTCGAGGGTGTCGGTCCCGGAACCCCCCGCCAGCACGTCGTAGCCGTCGGCGCCGCTGAGGCTGTCGTTTCCTGCTCCGCCCGAGGCGTTGTCGCCCTCGCTTCCGCCCGTGAAGATGTCGTTTCCGGGCGTGCCGGGAAAATTGGCCATGTAAGCTGTCCCCTGAACAGGGGCCGAGCTAGGCCACAACGCAGGGTTTTGGGCTACAGCTATCGCGTGTCGCGCGAGTTTCGTAGTCTCAATACACCTACCCCTCTTCTCATGCCCCTGGCCATTAATCTTAATCTTCGTGAGATAAGCAGTAGCCTTGGCGGGGTGACAGAATAGCGCGCCAAGATTATCTGTGACGGGCCGAGCCTCGCTCACGCGGAAGCAGGCATTCCGCCGGCTTCAAGGATGCTGAACTCCTCAGATCCTCCCCTGATCGCGCTGCGCGCTGGGGGGGAATCTGGCCGAGGTCACGGGGACGGGAACTTGAGCCCCCAGAGTCCTGGGGGAGGACTTGGGGCGGCTAGCGGGCGGCGCGCACCCGGCGTTGCCGCTCGACGTCGCTCGGACGCAGGCCCGTGGCGCGTCGGAAAGCGGACGTTTGCTGGTGAGCAGTACCCGAATGGCGGTCGACGACCGCGCAGGCTTCATCAAAGGCTGTAGAATAGCCGCTGTCTGCGGTTGCGACGCCAACGATGCCGAAAACGCAATCGCCGCGTCGCACGGAATAAAACGAACTGGGAGGAAAATGATGGCGATTCAGATGGAAATGGAGCGTCCAGTCGGAACCCGGAAGCTAGGCTATCCGGCATACGACGCCGATGGGCACCTTTACGAGACGAAGGACGCCTTCCGCCGACACCTCCCGAAGAAGTTCCATAAGGACTTCCAGTACGTCCAGGTCGACGGGCGCACGAAGCTCGCCATTTGCGGCCATCTCAGCGAGTATATCCCCAATCCGACCTTCGAAGTCGTCGCCGCGCCTGGCTCGCATGAACCGTGGTTCCGGGCGAACAATACGGAAGGCAAGTCCCTGCGGGAACTGACGGGCGACCCGCTCCGGTTTCAACCCGAATTCTCCGAGCCGGAAGCGCGGCTCAAGCTGCTGGACGAACAGGGCGTCCATGGCCAGCTGATCTTCCCCACGCTCGCCTCGGTCATCGAGAGCCACATGGGGAACAACGTCGAACTGATGGCGGCCTGCGTCCATTCTCTCAACGCCTGGGTCGTCGACGAGTGGTCGTTCAACTACAAGGACCGGCTCTTCCCGTGCGCCTACATCTCGCTGGCCGACGCCGACCTGGCCTGCGATGAGCTGGATTTCGCGCTCGCGCACGGCGCCAAGCATATCCTAATTCGGCCCGCTCCCGTGCCCGGAAGGATGGGATCGCGATCCCCCGGCCTGCCGGAGTTCGACCGGTTCTGGGGCAAGGTGAACGAGTCCGGCATTTTCGTCGCGCTGCACGTTTCTGAATCCGGCTACAGCCGCGTCACCAATTGGTGGGGCAGCGCTTCCGGCGGCGCCGGGTTTGACACCGGCGATCCGCTCAGGTCCTGCATCGACAATGTCAGCCGCGCGATCGAGGACATGATCTCGGCGCTGATCGGCCACGGCGTGATGCGGCGATTCCCGAACATCCGCTGGGTCTCGGCTGAAAACGGATCGCTGTGGGTCGAGCATCTCGTGAAGGTCTTGAAGCGCGCCTATGGGCAGATGCCGCAGGCGTTCGGGCGCGTGGATCCTGTCGAGACGTTTCATGAAAAGGTGTTTGTCGAGCCGTTCTACGAGGAAGACCTCGACGAACTGAAGGAATACATGCCGGCCGAGCGAATCCTTTTCGGCAGCGACTGGCCGCATGCGGAGGGCCTTGCGAGGCCGCTGGACTTCCTCGACGACCTGAAGAACTTCACGACCGATGAGCAGAGGAAGGTCATGTCCAGCAATCTCAAGGGGCTGCTGGACGGCAAGCGCTGATCGAGTCTCGACCGACCAGCGAATGGCGGCGGTGCGATTGGCGTGGGGAGATGCTCTCTCACGGCCTGAACGCCGTCGCCGGCAGCGATTGAGCGGAATATAAGACGGACGTGCTCGCGACGCCCTAGATGCGCAAAGTGCGGGCGCTCAGCCCTTGCCTGAAAGTGGACACTCCACTCCTCTATGGGCCACCTCGACCGACGCGGCCGCCACATGGCCAATCGATGCGCGCCGACTCCGTCCAAGTGAAGCTCGAAGCTTGCATGCTCCAATGTTCCGTCTGACCAGCGTCGACCATCGATGGAGCCGCAGACGCGTGCTCGCAGCGGCTGTTCCATTCACGCTCCTTCCCCTGCGCGCCGCCGCGCAGGCGCCGGCTGGATCGGCGCCGCCCGTCGCGCTCACCCCGAGCCAGCTCGGAGCAGCCAGGCGCGCATTGGCGGAGGCGGAAACGCAGGGCTTGCCACCGATGCCGATCGAGCCGGAAGCCAGTCCGCAAGACGTCCTGGTGCGACTGGCTGAATACGCGCGGTCCGTTCACGTCGGACGTCTTGCCCCCGAGGCGTTTCCAAACGACTGGGGCTTGCGTCCGCCGCCCTATGATCCCGCCGCGGAACTTGCCGCCGCGATCACCGCGAACCGGTTGGAGCCATGGCTTCAGAGCCTGCCTCCCCCCTATGCGGGCTACCGGGGCCTCAAGCGCGCGCTCGCACGCTATCGCCAAATCGCCGCCGCCGGAGGGTGGAGGCTGCTTCCAGATGGCAAGCCGTTCGGCTTAGGCGAACGGGGCGAACGCGTCCTCGCCCTCAGAGACCGGCTCAAAGTTGAAGATCCGACCACGCCCGCGACGGGGGGCGCTGTGTTCGACGAACCGCTGCAGCAGGCGCTCATCAAGGCTCAAAGGCGCTTTGGCCTCAAACCGGATGGCGTCGTGGACACAGGGACCCTGGCGGCGCTCAACCAACCCGTCGGACAGCGGGTCTTGCAGATCATCGCCAACATGGAGCGGTGGCGCTGGCTGCCGCCGACCATGCCGCCAACCCGTGTGCAGGTGAATTCGGGCGCGGCGATCGTCACCCTGTTCCGGGACGACAAGCCCGTGCTGTCCATGAAAGCCGTCGCGGGCCGGCAGGGCGACGAGACCCCGATCCTCGCCTCCGCGATCCATAGCGTGGTCCTGAACCCGCCATGGAACGTGCCTACATCGATCGCCACCAAGGAGCTCTGGCCCAAGGAGAAGAGCAACCCCGGATACCTCCGTCGAAACGGCTTCACGGTCATCGCCGATGGCGCGGGACCGGGCCGGCTCCAACAGCGGGCGGGCCCTCAGAGCGCGCTTGGCCGGTTCAAGTTCGATTTCGAGAACCCCTACGGCGTCTACCTGCATGACACCCCGTCCCAGACGGGCTTTTCGCGGTATGCGCGGCAGGCCAGCCACGGCTGCGTGCGCCTCGAGAAACCTGCCGCCCTGGCCGCCGCGCTGCTGGAGGGCGACGCCGCCTGGGATGCGGCGAAGATCGCGGCGGCGGTCGCCAAGGGACAGACCCTGCGCGTGCGCCTCCCGGCTCCGGTTCCGGTGTTCATCTTCTACTGGACCGCCTTTGTCGGCGCCGAGGAGCAGGCGCACTTCCGGTCCGACCCCTATGGATGGGACCGCCTCCTGTTGCAGAACATCGGCGTCCTTGCCGCCCCGGAGCCCCAGACATGATCCGCGCCTTCCTGTTGCTGGCGGCGCTCTGCCTGGCGCTGGCCATTGGTTACATGCTCGGCTTGAACAGGGCCGGCAGGCTCGACGCGCCCGGGCCGCAGATGCAGATCACCACCGAGGCTCCGGCGCCCGCGCCCGTCGAGGCGCGCGCCTCCAAGGCGCCGGCCGCGCCAGCGCCAAAGGCAGCCCCCGTCGCCGATCAGGATGCGCAAGCCCAGGTCGATGAAGACGCCGCCGCCGTCGGCATGACGACGCGCGAACCCGAGGCGCCGAAGACGATCGACGAGCTGCTCCGCGATGAGGCCCCTCCGGCGCCGAAGCCGGACTAGGCGCCCGCCCACTGGCGAACACGGCCGACGTCCACGTGCACGAAGTCCGACTGGGGATAATAGCCGACGCCGCCGGCGCCCAGGCTGAGCGCCGCCTTCTGCAGGTTGCGTAACTCGACGCCGTCGATACGAACATCGACGGCTTGCCCGAGCATGTGCAGGCTCCTCGTCGCGACGCCGGAACTGCGCTCATGAAGCGCCGCATTGGTCGCGGGCGAGCGATAGCCTGAAATGACCTGGAACGGCTGTTGGACCGCGAGGCGGTCATGAAGCGCGTTCAGGGTGTCGAAGAGGCCCGGTTCGATCCGATGCACCTCTCCCGTGCGCCAGTCGCGCAGCACCCGCGCGGCCTCGCTCAAGGCGTCGGAAACGTAGGCGCCGTTCTCGTAATAGACGTCTTTGAAAGTCTCACCGGTATGCAGGTTCTGTAGCGCAAGACCCCGCACCGCACTCAAGGGCTCCGCAGCCCAGGCGAAGGCAGGCGCCGCTACGGCGGCGATCCCGCCCGCAAGGGCGGCGCGCAACAGGGCCCGGCGTCCAAGGACATCCAACATCTACGTGCGTTCCACTGAAGCGCTCGTCATCGATGCTGGTGTCGTTGATGCGACATCAGTTGGTCAAGTCTATCGGACATAGAGTGGCCATCTGCCGCGGAGGTCGCCACAGCCGGCGACGCGGTGAATGCGACCAACCGCGGGGCCGCCTTGACCAGACTTAGGTTCCGCCTAGCGGGCGGCGCGCACCCGGCGTTGCCGCTCGACGTCGCTCGGGCGCAGGCCGGTGGCGCGGCGGAAGGCGTAGGCGAAGCTGGTCGAGCTGGCGAAGCCCAGGGCGTGGGCGATCTCGCTCACCGAGGCGGCGCTGTGGCTGAGCATGGTGCGGCCGCGCTCGATGGTGGCCTCCTCGACGAACTTGCCGATGGTCTGGCCAGTCTCGGCCTTGAAGGCCCGGCTGAGGTGGCGGACGGTCATGCCGCACAGGTCGGCGAGCTCGGTCAGGCCCGGGGCCGGCTGGTCGGCGTGGACGCGCTCGCGGATCAGCCGCATGCGCCAGGGGGCGAGGCCGCCGACGCTGCGGCGCGCTTCGCTGCGCTCAAGCCCGAACTGGCGGATCAGGGCGACGCAGAGGGCGTTGGCCAGGGACTCCACCATGATCTCGCTGGCGAAGCCGCCGTGCCGCAGCTCGCGGTAGATCTTGAGCAGCAGCCATTCGATCTCGGGGCTGTTGAGGTGCAGGCCCTCGGCCAGGGCGGCGTCGTTCCAGGTGGGGCTGCGCTCGAGGAGCCCGTCGATCATCCCGGCGGACAGGACGCAGTGCATGGAGCGCTGTTTGCCGTGGGCGCCCGCGACCTGCATCGTCCGCCCTGGGGGGACGAACATGATGCGCCCGATGGTCTCGAAGCTGCGGCGGCCTGCGTCGATATAGGCGCCGCGCGGGGGGCCGGCCCTTGGGGTCAGCGAGAGGTCGAGGAAATAGGAGCCCGCCGTCGTGAAGATGTCGGCGGTGTCGTGCAGCCAGGTGTACTGGCGCACCTCCACGCAGCCGCGCCCGAAGTCGAGGCTGCTCTCGACGGTGAAGGAGTCCATGGCGCTGGCGTCCAGGTTCGCCCCCGCATCGCGGGTCGCGAACGCCTCCAGCAGCGCTTCGTTCTGAGTGTTCATTCCAGGCGGATCATGCCTGCGCGAGCGCCTTTAGGCCAGCGGCGCGCAGGCATGGACGATCAGTGATGCGGGCCCGGGGCGCAGGGCAGCGTGCTGAGGCCGCGGACATTGGACAGGATCGGGCGGGTGGACCGCTCCGGGAACACCTCGAACTGCGGGAAGCGCGACAGCAGCTCCTGGAAGGCGACGCGGATCTCCAGGCGGGCCAGGTGGATGCCCAGGCACCGGTGGATGCCGTAGCCGAAGTAGATCGAGGCCATGTCGTTGTCGCGGGTCACGTCGAAGACGTCGGGGTTCTCGAACCGGCGCTCGTCTCGCGTGGCCGCCCCGGTGAGCAGCATGGTCTTGAAGCCGGCCGGGATGGTGACCCCGTGCAGCTCGACGTCGACGGTGGTGGTGCGGCCCTGAAGCTGCGAGGGCGGATCGAAGCGCAGGATCTCCTCCACCAGGGCGGCCGAGATCAGCGAGGGATCGTCCAGCAGCTTCTTGCGCTCGGCGCCGAAGCGCTGAAGGGCCACGACGCCGTTGGGAATGGCCTTGGAGACCGTCTCGTGGCCGGCGATGGCCAGCTCCATGAACCGGGCGGCGAGCTCCTCGTCGGTCAGGTAGCGGACCACCCCCTGGTCGTCCTCCAGCTCGGTGTTCATCAGGAGGGTGATGACGTCATCGCGCGGATTGGCCCGGCGAAGCCTGATGATCTCGGCATAGGTCTTGTCGCTCAAGACCTTGGACTCGGCGATCTCCCTCGGGTCCACCTGGCCGCGCAGCAGCAGCATGTTGGCGAAGTGGTGGACGTCGTCGCGGAACTCCTCGGGGATGCCGATGAGCTCGCTGATGACGTTCAGGGGGAGCTGGACGGCGAAGTCCTTGACGAAATCGAACTCAGACTTCTCGGCGGCCTTCTCCAGCAGATTGATGGTCAGGTCGCGGACGAAGGGCTCCATCGCGCCCATCCGGTCGCGGGTGAACACCTTGGTCACCAGGGCCTTGTGCCAGCGGTGCTCGGGGTTGTCCTTGGTGATGAGCACGGAGCCGGGGTCGCCAGGCTCGATGCTCACCCCGCCGGCGCTGGAGAACCGCTCGTTGTCGCGGTGCGCCTCCATGACGTCCTCGTAGCGGGAGACCGCCCAGAAGTTCAGGTCCTTGTGGAAGAAGACCGGCGCCTCATCCCGCAGATATTTGTAGATCGGATAGGGGTCGTTCGCGAATTCAGCCGAATAGGGGTCGAAGTTCACCACGTGGCGTTTTCTCCTGGACGGTGGAGGCGAGCCGAGGCGGGCCTCGGCGGTAGCTGCGACCAGCACGTCTACCCAATTCTCGCGCGCCGCGCCGCGCCGTCCCCGGGGCGAAATAGCGACATGCCGTCCAGATCAGGACATATCCCAGCCGCGACCTCACGCCAGCAATCAGGCTTGTCCCTCAGCAAGCAAATGCGCGAAGCTGCGCGCCGCCAGACCCGGCTCGGAGACCGATGTGACATGAGCGCCTTCCTGACCGCCGACGACCTGATGCTGAAGCCAGGCGCCCTCGCGGGGGCGCGGATCCTGGTGACCGGCGGCGGCACCGGCATTGGCCGAATGATCGCCAACGGCTGCGCCGCCCTGGGCGCCCGGGTCTATATCTGCGGGCGGCGGATCGCCGTACTGGAGGAGACGGCGGCGGCGATCAATGACGCCCTGGCCGGGCAGACCGCGCCCGCGGGCCGTGTCTCCAGCCTGGGCTGCGATATCCGCCAGGAAGGCTCGATCATCGACCTCTTGGACGCGATCTGGGCGGACGGCGGCGCCCTGACGGGCCTGGTGAACAACGCGGCCGGCAACTTCATCAGCCGCACGGAGGACCTGTCGGTGAAGGGCTTCGAGGCGATCTCGAACATCGTCTTCAAGGGCTCCTTCATGATGACCCTCAATTGCGGCAAGCGCTGGCTGGCGGAGGGACAGGCCGCCTCGGTCGTCTCGATCACCGCGCGCAACGCCGCCAGCGGCGGGCCCTTCACCGCGCCCTCGTCCATGTCGAAGGCGGCCGTGGAGAACATGTCCCAGACCCTGGCCGTGGAATGGGGCGGGCGCGGAATCCGGTTCAATACGGTCAGCCCGGGCCCGTTCCCCACGGAAGGGGCGCACGCGCGCCTGCTGCCGGGCCGCTCGGCCGAGTCGGAAAGCCAGGCCGGCAAGAGCAAGGTCAATCCGATGGGGCGCACCGGGCGGCCGGCGGAGATGGCCAACCTCGTCGCCTTCCTGCTCGCGCCCGGCGCGGAGTTCATCAGCGGCCAGGCCATCGCCATCGACGGGGCGGGCCATCAGGCGGTGGTCGCGCCGCTGTGGGATCAGAGCAAGGACTGGGGCGACGAGCAGTGGCGCGCCGCGCGCGAGGGCATCCGCGCCGCCGACTCCAAGGACCGGCCGGCGTGATCAATCATCTGAACTTGGAAGACGGAGGTATGCGGACATGAACGCCGGAATGACGGACATCGAATGGGTTATCGCGGTGACGCAGATCCAGAACCTGAAGGCGCGCCGGGTCCGCGCCCTGGACACCAAGGATTGGGCTACCTACGGGAGCCTGCACGCCGAGGACCACGTCTCGAACAACGAGGGCGAGCCCCAGTACGACGCCAAGACCAATCTCGTGCGCCTGGCCAAGCTGCTGCACGCCGGGATCACCACCGTCCACCACGCCCACACGCCGGACATCCAGTTCCAGGATCCGCAGACGGCCAGCGGGATCTGGGCGATGGAGGACATGCTCTACTGGAAGCAGGGCGGCCAGGATCACTGGCTTCACGGCTTTGGCTTCTATCACGAGACCTACGCCAAGCGGGGCGGGGAGTGGAAGTTCACCAGCCGCCGGCTGCGTCGGATCAAGGTGCTGACCTCGCCCGGCGCCGAAACGACGGCGGCGGACAACCCGGCCGGCTGACCTGGCCGAGCCCACCGGCCAGCGACCCAGCGCCTAAAACGGGGGCTGGGTCACGCTTGCGTTCAGGGCCGACATTACGCGTGGTCAGAAGCTAGGATGCGGGCGCGCCGACCGCGCCTGTTCGCCAAGACGAGGCCGACCATGACCCACCGACAAAGACTGAGCCTGGTGTTCTGGAGCGCGTCCTGCCTGGGCTTCCTCGTCGCAGCCTGCTCTTCGACCAGCCCGTTGCGCGTGGGCTTCGCCGAGTCTGACCGCATCGTCCGCGGCAAGGCGTTCGCCGAGCGCCGGTGCGCCTCGTGCCATGCCGTTTCGCCCGGCGCCGCCTCGCCGCGTCCCGATGCGCCGCTGTTTCCCGTGATCGGCGGCAAGTTCACCCCGAGCGGTCTTGGGCGTGAACTCGAGGCCATCGTCGAGGTCGGGCACTACGGCATGCCCCCCACCGCGATCGCCCCGTCCGACCAGCAGGACCTGGTCTCGTACATCACCTCGATGAAGCCACCGGGCCGAGCGGAATGAACCGCCGCCGCGCCGGCGCTTTGACTCGTCGCAAGGCGACCGGGCCGCCCGTGGCGCGATAGTCGGCCGGGCAGGCGAGGGCGCATGGCGGTCGATCAGTTCCAGAAATTGGGTCTCGCGCTCGCCATCGGCCTGCTGGTCGGCGTCGAGCGCGGCTGGCGAGAGCGCGACGTCGAGGAAGGCCGCCGCGCTGCCGGGGTCCGCACCTACGCCCTTTCCGGCCTGCTGGGGGGCGTCGCCGCCCTGATCGCGCAGGCCCTGGGCGGCTGGGCCTTCGCCGCCATCTTCGCGCCCTTCGCCCTGGTGTTCGCCGCCTTCAAGCAGCGCGAGCAGGCGGCGGGCGACGACGTGTCGGCCACCGGCGTCATCGCCGCCCTGCTGGTGTTCGTCCTGGGCGCCTACGCCGTGGTGGGCGACGGGCGCGTCGCGGCGGCCGGGGCCGTCGCCGCGACCGGGCTGCTGGCGTTCAAGGACGTCATGCACGCCTGGCTTCACCGGCTGACCTGGCCCGAGCTGCGCAGCGCCCTGATCCTGCTCGCGATGACTTTCGTCCTCCTGCCGGTGATCCCGGACCGTTCGTTCGGGCCGCACGAGGCGTTCAATCCCTACGAGCTGTGGCTGCTGACCATCGCCTTGGCGGGCGTCTCCTTCGTCGCCTATGTCGCCACGCGCATCTTCGGCCCCGGCCGGGGCCTGGTGATCGGAAGCCTGGCGGGGGCGCTGATCTCCTCGACGGCGGTGACGCTGCAACTGGCGCGGCTGCAGCGCGAGACGCCAGCCCCGGCGCGGTTCGCGGGCGCGGCCCTGCTGGCCAGCGCGGTGATGGCCGTGCGGATGGGCGCCGTCGCCGGGACCCTTTCGCCGGCGCTGCTGCAGCGGCTCGCAGCCCCGCTCGCCGTCTTCGGCGTGGTGTCGCTGGTGTTCGGGCTGGTCCTGGCGCGGCTGGGCGGTCGTGGGGACAAGGCGGCGCTCGTCTCGCCCATCAAGAGTCCCCTGGACCTATCCGTCGTACTGAAATTCGCGCTTCTCCTGGGCGTGCTGATGGCTGCGGCGAAGATCGCGGCGGCGCGCTATGGCGAAGGCGCCTTGCTGCCGGTGTCCGCCCTGGCCGGGCTCGCCGACGTCGACGCCGTGGCCCTGACGGCGGGCCGGCTGGCCCAGGGCGGCGGGGACCTGCGGCTCTGCGCCTTCGCGGTGCTGCTGGCCGGCGTGGCGGACAGCGTGACCAAGTCGCTGATGACCGCCTTTGTCGGCGGCCCCCGGTTCGCGGCTCTGTTCGTCGGCGGCACCGCGCTGTCCATAGGCCTTGCGGCGATAGTCGCGCCCTGGGGCGGCTGACGGGGGAAGACCCCGGACTCACGCCCATGTCCGGTCGGGCGGACTTAGCGGCTGACGCCGGGGCGGTCGTCGCGCCGCCACGCGTCTCCGAAGCTGTTGATATAGGCCACAAGGTCGGAAACTTCGTCGGCGTGCACCGAGACGGGGGGCATGTCGTAGTGCCCCGTCTCGGCGATCTCGGTGAGCTTGCGCTGCAGGGTTAGGGGCACGAACTGACCCGTGAGGATGCGGAAGGCCGGCGCCCGGGCGTCCGGGCTTGCGCCTTCGGTCTCCACCGCATGGCAGCGGGCGCAGACCCGCTGCGCCACGGCGTGGCCGCGGGCGGCTTCGGTCGCCAGAGGGGTCGCCCGGGGCTGGGCCGCGCAGGCCGCCGCCGTGACGGCGAGCATGACGAGCGCGACGGCCCCTGCTGTGACGTGCATTCCGCCAGACTCCGCACCTAGGGACCGATGGCGCACAGCATCGCTGGCGCGTGCGTCCGCATCAAGGCGCGTGAGGCGGCGTCAGGCCGAGCGGCGGAGGCGGCGGCCAGCTTCGGCGAAGTCGACGACCTGCGCGGGGGCTGGGTTGTCGAAGGCCTCGGCCAGGGCGCGCCAGGTCTCGGCGGCGGCCATCAAGACATCGCGGGTCGCGGGCTGGGCCGTCTCTGCGGCGGCGGCCAGGGTGTCGGCGAACTCGCGGTATTGAGCTGCGTTCTGCATGCCCCATGGATAACCCATCGTCGTAAATGCTTCGTTCGACTCACGAAATTGTCGAATTGGTCGCATCGAAGCCTGTCCAGGCGGGCCTTGCGCGGCGCCGGCGCGTGGGGCTTTCATGCCCGCCGGCGGCTGTCCGGAGGGAGCGCCGCGCCGCCCCCGGAAGCTGAAAGCCGACCATGCATCTCGCCCTGCGCCTGAACCTCTATCGCTCCGCCGCCCTGGAAATGCCGGTCGACCTGGTGCGCCTGGCCGAGGACCTGGGGTTCCATTCGGTCTGGAGCGCGGAGGCCTATGGGGCCGACGCCCTTTCGCCGCTCGCCTACCTCGCCGCGCTCACCAAGCGGATCAGGCTGGGCACCAGCATCGCCCAGCTTTCGGCAAGGCCTCCGGCGACGCTCGGCATGCACGCCATGACCATCGACGCCCTGGCCGGGGGCGGGCGGGTGATCCTGGGCCTGGGGGTTTCCGGGCCGCAGATCGTGGAGGGCTGGTACGGCCAGGCCTGGGGCAGGCCCTACAAGCAGATGCGCGACTATGTGGCCATCCTGCGCAAGGTGATGGACCGCGAGGCGCCGGTCTTCCACGAGGGCGAGGAGATCTCGCTGCCCTATCGGGGGCCGGGCGCGCTGGGGCAGGGCAAGGCGCTGCGCTCGATCCTGCATCCCTTGGCCCGCATCCCGATCTGGCTGGCCTCGGTGGGGCCGCTGAACACCGAGCTCTGCGCCGAGGCCGCCGACGGCTGGCTGCCCATGGCCTACGCGGACGACTCCCAGGCCCGGCTGGAGCGCGGCTGGGCCAAGCGCGGGGGCCGGCCGGCGGATTTCGAGGTCTTCGTCAACGCCACCATGCAGCTCACCGACGATGTGGCGGGGGTGCTCGACGGCATGCGGCCGCTGACCGCCATGTATGTGGGCGGCATGGGCAGCGCGACGCACAACTATCATCGGGACGCCATGGCCAGGCAGGGCTTCCCGGCGGAAGCCGCGCGGATCCAGGAGCTGTGGCTGGCCGGGCGCAAGGACGAGGCGATCGCCGCGGTGCCCGAGGCCTATCTCGAGAGCAAGGGCTTCTTCGGCGACGCCCAGCGCATCCGTCGGCGCTGGGCAGAGTGGTCGCCGCCGCCCGTGGCGACGGGGGTCATCCTGAACGGCGGAACCGAGGAATTGCGTCTGGCCGCGGCGCTGCGTGACGGCTAACTGTCGGGCGTTCAGCTCGCGGGCCGTCGGCAAACGCTGGCGAAGGGCTCGGGCTGGCTGCTAGGATTGACCACAGGTCAGGGATCGCGCACGGCGGGGTCGTGCGAGGCGAATTCAAGAGGGATGGAACATCATGACGGCGACCCAAACCAATCTCGGGATCGAGCCCGCGACGCTCAAAGAAATCTACCGTCAGATGTCGCGGATCCACGAGGTCGACAAGGCGATCAAGGGAGGCATCTCCAGCGGCAAGTTCCAGATGACCTACTGGCCGATGACCGGGCAGGAGGGGATCCCCGCCACGCTCGCCTCGCTCACGACCTCCCGCGACTACATGATCACCATCTATCGCGGCATCCATGACCAGGTGGCCAAGGGCGTGCCGCTCAAGGGCCTGTTCGCCGAGGCCCTGGCCAAGGTCGACGGCCTGAACAAGGGCAAGGGCGGCGCGCCGCACATTTCTGATCCCGAGTCGGGCTCCATGCTGACGACGGCGATCGTCGGCGCCGGCGCGCCGATCGCCAACGGCCTGGCCCTGGCGGCGAAGCTGCGCGGCGAAGACCGGGTGACCATCGTCAATTTCGGCGACGGGGCGACCAGCATCGGCGCCATCCACGAGGCGATGAACCTGGCCGGCGTCTGGAAGCTGCCGGTGATCTTCCTGTGCCAGAACAACCAGATCGGCGAGTACACCAAGATCCCCGACTATACCGCCAGCCCGACCTTCGCCGGCCGCGCCGCCGGCTATGGCTTCCAGGGCTTCAAGCTCGACGGCAATGACCCGATCAGCTTCTACCGGGAGATGAAGCAGATCATCGCCGACGTGCGCGCGGGCAAGGGCCCGGTGTTCGTCGAGGCGGTGACCCTGCGCCTGGGCACCCATGCCGGCTTCGCCGACAACGAACTGCTCACGGCTGACGAGCTGAAGGCGGGCAAGGCCGACTGGCCGGTGCCGAAGACGCGGGCCCTGCTGCTGGAGGCGGGCGCCTGCACGGAGGCCGAGCTGGCCGATATCGACGCGACCGCCGCGGCCGAGGTCAAGGAGGCCGTCGATTTCGCGCTCAAGAGCGCGCCGATCGGCGAGGACGATATGTACAACGACGTCTACGCCGACGTGACCGACGTGCCGCGCCGTGGGGCCTATCCCGTCCGGAAGGCCGAGGCGGCGCACGCCGGCGAGACCAAGTCGATCATGATGTATGAGGCGATCGGCGACGCCCAGGACATCGCGCTGGGGCTCGACAAGGGCGTCGTCCTGATGGGCGAGGACATCGGCGATCCGCCCGGCGGGGTGTTCAAGGCCACCGCCGGCCTGCAGACCAAGTGGGGCAAGGACCGGGTCCGGCCGACGCCGATCGCCGAGCAGGCGATCGTCGGGGCGGCCATCGGCGCTTCGCTGGTGGGGATGCGCCCGGTCGGCGAGCTGATGTTCTCGGACTTCTCCGCCGTGTGCCTGGACCAGATCGCCAACCATGCGGCCAAGCAGCGCTACATGTCGGGCGGGGCGACCCACTGCCCCATGACGATCCGGATCATGGTCTCCGGCGGCATCGGCGGCTTCGGCGCCCAGCACAGCCAGTCGATGGAAGCCTGGCTGTTGCACACGCCGGGCCTGAAGGTGGCCTATCCGTCCTCGGCGGCCGAGGCGAAAGGTCTGCTGCTGTCGTCGATCTTCGACGAGGACCCCTGCGTGCACATGGAATCCATGGCGATGATGTTCGCCGGCAAGCAGGACGTGCCGGTCGGCGACTATCGAATCCCCCTGGGCGTGGCCAAGGTGAAGCGGGAAGGGACGGACATCAGCCTGATCTCCTTCGGCTGGCAGGTGCACCAGTGCCTGGCCGCCGCCGAAGAGCTGGCCAAGGAGGGGATCAACGCCGAGGTCGTCGACCTGCGCACGCTGATGCCGCTCGACTATCACCGGATCATCGACTCGGTGAAGAAGACCCGCCGGGCCCTGGTGGTGCATGCCGCCACCGAGTTCTGCGGCCTGGGATCGGAGATCGCCGCGACCCTCAACGAAGAGCTGTTCGGAGCCCTCAAGGCGCCGGTCTGCCGCTTCGGCGCGGACTACGCCCCGATCAGCTACTCCAAGACCATCGAAGCGGCCCAGATGCCGAACAAGGCCTCGATCGTCGCCCGCGTCCGCGAGGTGATGAAGAAGGGCTGACCCCTGCGGCGGGTGGGGCGTTCGCGTCCCGCCCGCCCCCCTTCCTTCATTGACGTCGATATCCGGTCGCCAGCCTCGAAATGGTGACGCGGACGCGCCCTGCGCGCCGTGCTGAACACGTCTCAGTTATCGCCCCTGCGTGGATGGTGATGTAGAGTGCGCCGACGGGCGCCGCCCAAACCCGAGCGCCTGCTTGAAAACATCAGGAGGACCTCGCAATGGCGGACGATGCGAACAAGTGCCCGTTTGCCGGCGCTGCGGCCGCTGCGCCGGGCGCGGACCTGCCGGCCCATGTGCCTCCGGAGCTGGTCTTTGAGTACGAAGCCAGCCTGGACGCCAACACCCTGGACGACCCCTTCAGCCTGACTGAGGAGGTGCGCACGAAGCTGCCGCCGGTGTTCTTCGCCAGGAGCCGCAGCGCGACTATGGGCGGGCCCGGGAGCTGGGTCTGCACCCGCTACGAGGACATCCGCGAGGTCCTGCAGAACAACGCGCTCTACTCGTCCGAGGGGATCTTTCCGTTCCAGACCCTGGTGGGGGAGACCTTCCGCACGGTCCCCAACTCCTACGACCCGCCGGAGCACGACAAGTACCGGCTGCTGCTGAACCCCTGGTTCTCGCCCAAGGAGGTGAACGAGCTCGAGCCGAACATCTTTCGGGTGGTCAACGAACTGATCGACGGCTTCGTCGACAAGGGCGAATGCGACGTCGCCTACGGGTTCGGGCGCATCTATCCGGTCAAGGTGTTCCTGGACCTGATGGGCTTCCCGCCGGAGCGGTTCGAGGACTTCCTCGACTGGGGCTACGCCATCCTCCACGAGATGGGCAATCTGGAGCGGGTGAAGTGGGGCGCCAAGACCGCCATCGCCTATCTGCGCAGCTTCGTCGCCGAGGTGCGTGAGCGGCCGCCGGCCGACTACCTCGTCAGCCGCCTGGTGTATGGCAAGGTGGAAGGCCGGCCGCTCACCGACGACGAGCTCATCGGCGCGATGTTCTTCCTGTGGATCGCCGGGCTCGACACGGTGGCGGCGACCAGCACCCTGATGTTCCGCCACCTGTCGCTGGACACCGACCTGCAGCAGAAACTGCGGGAGAACCCCGACCTGATCCCCGAGGCGGTCGAGGAGTTTCTGCGGATGAACCCGACCGTGAACTCGGCGCGGGCGGTGAAGCAGGACCACGAGCTGGGCGGGGTGCAGATCAAGAAGGGCGACCGGGTGAGCTGCCTGATCGCCGCCGGCAACTTCGACCCGACCGAGTTCGAGGACCCGCGCACCTTCCGCACCGACCGGTCCTCGAACCGGCACCTGACCTTCATCGCCGGGGCGCACCGTTGCCTGGGCTCGCACCTGGCGCGCCGGGAGCTGAAGATCGCCCTGGCCGAATTCCTGCGACGGATCCCGCCGTTCCGCATGAAGCCGGGCGCCGACCGGACCGTGGTCCCCGGCCTGATCGCCATGCGGAACCTGCCGCTGGTCTGGGACGTGAAGGGCTGAGCCAGGCGCTCGCCGCGTATTATTCGCCGGTGAATTTCGGCGTGCGTTTGTCGCGGAAGGCGTAGGCCGCCTCGCGGTGGTCCTTGGTGAGGGTAGTGGTGGTCTCCAGGCCCAGGTGCGTCTCGATCACGCCCTCCAGCATGTTTCGCAGCAGGAGGTTGATGGCGATCTTGGTGGTGTTGATGGCCATGGTGGCGCCGCTGGCCAGCTCGCTCGCCATCGCCTCGACCTTGGCGTCGAGCTCCTGGATGGAGTCCACCGCCTCGGTGATGAGGCCGATCTCGGCGGCCTTGCGCCCTGTAATTTGCTCGCCCGTCATGAGGTACTTCTTGGCCATCGGGAAGCCGATCAGCAGCGGCCACATCAGCGCCCCGCCGTCGCCGGCGGTGAGGCCGATCTTGACGTGGGTGTCGGCGATCCTGGCGTCGGCGGGCATGTAGGTGAAGTCGCAGAAGGCGACGATCGTCGCGCCCAGGCCCATGGCGTGGCCGTTGATGCGGCCGATCAGCGGCTTCTCCAGGCGCAGCATGCCGTAGATGATGTTCTTGGCCTCGTGGACAGACTGGTTCCAGCCGGCGTGGTCGGCGGTCTCGATCCGCGTGATCATCCGGTTGATGTCGCCGCCCGCCGAGAAGGCTTTCTCGCCGGCGCCGGTCAGGACGACCACGGCGGTCTCAGGGTCGTTGTTGATGTCGGTGAAGATGCGCGACAGCTCGTTGTGCATGTCCGGCGGGATGGCGTTCATCGGCGGGTTGTCGAGAGTAATCCACAGCACCCGGCCGCGGCGCTCGATCTTCAGCGCCTGATAACGCTCATACATGCTCTGTCTCTCCTGGCGGTGTGCTCCGGCTGACCTCATATCGCGCCCGGCGGCCCAGGACGAGGCGCGATCGACCGGCGCGGCGCATGTGAACCCAGAGTGACCGGCGTGCTCAGATTGCAGCGCCGGAAGCGGGCGCATGGTGCGTTCAAGCACGACCAGCCGCCTGTTCGGCCCGGAGACCCCCGCCTTGCCTCAACCCCGCGTGAAGCCCCGTGTCCGCCGTCTTCGCCCCGGACCGAGGATCTGCGAGGGCGCGCTGGCCATGGCGCTGGCGGGGCTCGCATCGCCCGCCTTGGCCCAGGGCGTCCCCGAGACGCCGACCGCCGCCCCGCGGGCCGCGCGGCAAGCCGCCGCCGATCCTGACGAGAACGAGGTCGACGAACTGGTGGTCACCGCCGGCCGCGTGACCCGGCGCGGCTCCGTCGTGGGGGACATCCCGCCGGAGTTGACCCTGTCGCCACGCGACATCCGCGCCGCGGGGGTGAGCTCGGTGGCCGAACTGCTGGACTATCTGGCCCCGCAGATCTCCAGCGGCCAGGGCCGCGGCGGCGAGCGGCCGGTGACCCTGGTGAACGGCGCGCGCATATCGAGCTTCGCCGAGATCCGCGACATCCCCACGGAGGCCATCGTCCGGGTGGAGGTGCTGCCTGAGGAGGTGTCGCTGAAGTACGGCTACCGCGCCGATCAGAAGGTGGTGAACTTCATCCTACGCCGCCGGTTCAACGCGACCACGGCGGAGGTCGGCGCCAGCGGCCCGACGGCCGGTGGCCAAGGCGGCCAGGACGTCAGCACGACCCATCTGCGCATCCTGAAGGACAACCGTTTTCAGCTCAGCCTGAAGGCCTCGCGCGCCACGTCGCTTCTGGAAAGCGAGCGGGACCTTTTGCAGGACCCGGACGCGCGGCCCTACGACGTGATCGGCAATGTGACCGCCGCGCCCTTCGCGCCGGGAGCGGCGATCGATCCGGCCCTGAGCGCCCTGGCCGGGCGGGCGGTGGACGTCGCCCCGGTTCCCGCAGGCCTTTCCCGCGCGCCGACGCTGGCGGACTTCGTGGGCGTGGCGCGGCGCACCGACGAGGGCGCCTATCGCACCCTGCTGCCCTCGACGGACTCGGCCACGATCAACGCCGTGGCGACCCACACCCTGGGCAATGGCGTCTCGGCGACGCTGAACGCATCCCTGGAGATGGACGACAGCCGCAGCCGGCTGGGCCTTTCCAGCAGCAGCCTCCTCGTGCCGGCCGACAATCCGTTTTCACCCTTCGCCAACGACGTCGCGGTGCAGCGCTACGACAACGGCCTGAAGGCCATCCGCCGGTCGACGGACAGCCTGACGGGGCACCTGGGCCTGGCCGTGAACGGGGCCCGCTCGGGCTGGCGCTGGTCGTTCACGGGGAATGCGGACCGGGCGCTGACCCGCACGCTCACCGACGGGGGCGTGGACATCTCGGCGCTGCAGGCGGCGGTGAGCGCCGGCGACCCGGCGGTCAATCCGTTCGCGCCGATCCCGGCGGATTATCTGCACTACGCGCCGCCCGACCGCACGCGCTCGGTCGTCACCTCGGCGGACGCGGAGCTGGTGGCGATCGGAAACCTGTTCGACGTTCCCGCGGGCGGGGTTTCAGCGACTTTCAAGGGCGGCTTCGAGACTACGGACCTCGACAGCGACACACTGCGCCTGGGCGTGCAGCGATCGGTGGACCTGTCGCGCCAGACCGGCAGCGCGCAGGCGAGCTTCGACCTGCCGATCGCCAGCCGCCGCAAGGGCGTCATGCAGCCCCTGGGCGACCTGTCGCTGAACGCCAATTTCGAACTCGACCAGCTCTCGGACTTCGGGTCGCTGACGACCTACGGTTTCGGCGCCAACTGGTCGCCGGTCAAGCCGCTCCGGGTCATCGCCTCGTTCACCGAGGAAGACGGCGCCCCGACCATCCAGCAACTGGGCAATCCCACGACGGTGACGCCCGGGGTGCGGGTGTTCGATTTCAGAACTGGTCAGACCGTCGAGGTGACGCGGATCGAGGGCGGAAGCCCGGGCCTTACCGCCGACAGCCGGCGGGTGATGAAGCTGGGCCTGACCCTCAAACCGTTCGAGGCGCAGAACCTGACCTTCCGCGCCGACTATGTGCGCAGCCGGATCCGCGATGCGATCGCCTCCTTCCCCACGGCGACGTCGGAGATCGAGGCGGCGTTCCCCGAGCGCTTCGTGCGCGACGCCAGCGGGCGGCTGTTGCAGGTGGACGTGCGGCCGGTGAACTTCGAGCGCGAGGACCGCCAGCAACTGCGCTGGGGCTTCAACTACAGCAAGCCGCTGGGACCCGTGCGGCGACCGGGCGAGGGCCGTCCCGGCGGTTACGGCGACGGCGATCGTCCGGGCCCGCCCGCGGATGGTGAGCGCGGACGCGCAGGCCAGGGCGGCGGCGGGCGCGGCGGCGGAGGCTTCGGTGGCGGAGGCTTTGGGGGAGGCGGCTTCGGCGGCGGCGGTCCGCGGGGCGGCGGCGCCCTGCAGTTCGCGCTCTTCCACACCTGGACGTTCAAGGACGACGTGCTGATCCGCAACGGCGCGCCGGTGATGGACCTGCTGGACGGATCGGCCCTGGGCTCCGGCGGCGGCCAGCCACGCCATCAGATCGACGCGCAGGCCGGCGTCACGAAGAACGGCCTTGGGGCGCGGCTGACGGGGAAGTGGAGCAGCGCCACGCAGGTCCGCGGCGGCCCCTTTGGGGGCGAGGACCTGCGGTTCTCCGACCTGACCACTGTGGGCGTGCGGGTGTTCGCCGACCTGGGCCGCCAGCCTTTTGCGCAGGGCCGGCCCTGGCTGCGTGGGGCGCGGGTGAGCCTTTCGATCGAGAACCTGTTCGATGCGCGCCAGAAGGTGCGCGCGGCGGACGGGACGACGCCGATCAGCTACCAGCCGGACTATCTGGATCCGGCGGGGCGCACCATCAAGCTGAGCCTGCGCAAGGTGTTCTTCTGAGGCAGGCGGCTCAGGAGCCCTCGCCCAGGAACGAGATGTGGGCGGCCACCACGCGCCAGCCTTCGGGCAGGCGCGCCCAGGTCTGGCTCTGGCGGGCGGGCCGGGCGGCGCCGACGCGCTGGAATTCGGTGTTGGCCGTGGCGAAGTCCCGGCCGAAGGTGGTGATCACCGTGTTGGAGAGGGTGCGCTGCGGCGAGCCGCCGACGCGCCCGACGCGGAAGGCTTTGATCGCCTCGACGCCATAGAGGTTCTGGCCGGGGCCGTAGCGGACGACCTCGGCGCTTTGCCAGAAGAGCGCGTCGAGCGCCTCCAGGTCGTTGGTCATCAGCGCCTGCTCGTAGGCCGCGAAGGCGGCCTTGGCCTCTGCCAGGGTCTCGGGGTCGTTGATGATCATGGCTCTTTCACCGGAGAGACGGACAGGCCCGCGGCCTCCAGGCGCGCGGCCGCGGCGAGCGCCAGGTCTTCCGCCCAGGGGCGCGCGATGAGCTGGACGCCGAGGGGAAGCGCGCCGCCGCGGACCGGAACGGTGACGACGGGAAGGCCAATGGCGCTGATCGGCTGGGCCAGGACCCCCAGATTGGGGCGGGTGGGCATGAGGCGCCCGCCGATCTGCGTCTCCGCCTCTCCCAGCCGGGGCGCAGGGATGGGCGTGGCCGGGGCCAGCAGCAGGTCGTAGTCGGCGAACAGGGCCAGGGCTTCCTCATAGGCGATCCTGCGTAGCCGCTGGGCCTGGAGGAGGGCGTCGGCGGGGAGCAGGCCTCCGGCCAGGAGCCGCCCGCGCGTCGCCGGGTCGAAGTCGCCCGGCCGCGCGCGCAGGTTCGCGCGGTGCAGGTTGGCGCCCGAGGCGGCGGTGATCAGGAAGGCGGCGGAGCGGGCCGTCTCCGCGCTGGGAAGGAAGACGCGGGTCCGGGCGCCGAGGGCCTCGGCCACGGCGGCGACCGCCTGGCGCGCCGCCGGTCCCGCCATGTCGTGGAACCAGCCGTCCAGCACGGCGACACGCAAGGGCGCGTCCGGGGCGGGCGCCGGCTCCGGCGGATCGGGAACGCAGGAGGGATCCGCCGCGTCCCAGCCGCGCATCGCCTGATAGACCAGGGCCAGGTCGCCGGCGCTGCGGGCGAAGGGGCCCAGGTGGTCGAGGTCGTGGACGAAGGGGAAGGTCCCGGTCCGCGGCAGCCGCCCGAAGGTGGGCTTCAGCCCGAAGATCCCGCAGAAGGAGGCGGGCACGCGGATCGAGCCATTGGTGTCCGAGCCCAGGGCGAAGGCGCCCAGGCCCGCGGCGGTCGCGGCGGCCGATCCACCGGACGAGCCGCCGGCGCTGCGGGCGAGGTCGTGCGGGTTGCGCACGGCGCCGTAGTGCGCGTTCTCGGTGGTGAAGCCGTAGGCGTACTCGTCCATCACCTGCACGCCGAGCAGCACGGCCCCGGCCGCCCGCAGGCGCTCGACCAGCACGGCGTCTCGGACGGCCGGCGCGTTCTCCAAGCCGATCTTCGAGCCGGCGGCGGTGGGCAGGCCCGCCACGTCGAACAGGTCCTTCACCCCGAAGGGGACGCCGGCCAGGGGGCCTGGGTCGCGGCCGGCCGCGATGGCGGCGTCGACGGCGGCGGCCTGCGCCAGGGCGCGGTCGGCCATGACGACGCGATAGGCGTTCAGCTTCGGGTTCAGCGCCTCGATGCGCGTCAGGGCCGCCTTGGCGGCGTCGACGGCGGTCAGTCGGCGTGCGCGGACCGCCGCGGCGGTCTCCCGCACGCCCGGGGCGGCGGCAGCGGCGCTCACGGGCGGAACAGGGCGGCCGGTTCGCGATCGGGCGTAAGCTCAGCGGCCCGGACCCGTTCGAGGTGGGGGGCCATCAGGCGCCAGGCGGCGGCGGCCTCCGGCAGGTGCGCGGGCGGGATGGCGACTGAGAACTGCTCGGCCAACACCCGCACCGCGGCTTCCGCCTCGTCCTGTGACATGCGTACTCCATCAGCGAACCGTCGGCGTCAGGCGGTCTCGCCGATGCCGTGCTCGATGATAGGAGCATGACTCGCTGGTACGGAAGCGCCTTCCCGTCGCGCGCAAGCCACCAGGAACGCCGCGGCGATCGCATAGCTTGCCGCCACTTCGGGCATGCGCGCGATGCCGATCGCCTCGGAATGGATCAGCCCAAAGAAGGTCAGCACCGCCCCGGCGAGGGCGAAGGCCGCCGCCTGGTAGAACTTGCGGTCGATGACCAGCGCGGTGACCGCGCCCAGGACGATGCCGGCCAGAACCGCGCCGCTGCCAAGGATGGTCAGGCCGTGATAGAGCACGCCGTTCTGTCCGAGCTTGTCGAGGCCGACGGCCTCGGCGTTGAGGCCGGCCGCGCCGAGCGCGCCGTCGATCTGCACCTTCCCCCAGGCCGCGACCTGCGGAACCAGGGCGATGACGACGGCCGGCGCATGCTTGTGCGGGCTTTCCTGGAAGGCCTGCGCGCCGATCAGCATGGCGATGTAGAGCAGGATCGGCAGCAGGGCGACCGAGGGGATGATCGCCATCAGCACGGCGACGATGCCAAACCAGGTCAGGACCAGCATCACCGCGCCCGTGGCGAAGGAATAGCCGGTTCGCCCGCCCATCGCCTTCCAGCCGGGGTGGCCGATATAGACCGCGTTGATGAAGGGGTTGCCCATCAGGCAGCCGATCAGGCTGACCACGCCGTCGGCGGTCAGCACCCGGGTGGTCGGGAAGCTGTCGCCGGCGGCGTGCGCACTCTCGACATTATCCAGGGCCTCGACGAGGTCGTAGATGCCGAAGGGGATTGCGGTCACCAGGATGACGCCAAGGTACTTGAAGCCCCCCATGAGCTCGGGGATCGCGGGCATGGGCAGGTGGAATCCGAAGGTCGAGAAGGCGCCCGTGAGCTGGGTGACGCCGACGTCGCCCAGCGGATAGCCGAGCGCGCCCGCGCCCCAGGCGATCACCGTGCCGACGGCGATGGCGACCAGGCCGCCAGGGACGCCCTTGGGGAACCGCACGCCGCCGAACCAGCTCACCAGAATGATGGTCAGGCAGACCAGGCCGATCACCGGCGTCATGAACACCAGCGAAGCCGGCCTGAGCGCGATGAAGGTGATGGAGATGCCGGCCAGCGAACCCAGCAGGGCCGCGCGCGGGGTGATCTTGCGGATGATGGGAGCAGCGAAGCCGCCGGCCATGAGCACGAAGCTCTGGACGAACACCCAGGTGAGGCCTGCGCCCCAGGCCTGCAGCGGATCCTTGGTCACCTGCAGGATGGGCATCATGACCACGAAGACCACGACGAACATGTGCGGCACGCTGATGCCCGAGGGCAGGGCGCAGACGTCGGTGCGCCCGGTCTTGGCGGCGAGCTGGCGCCCGAGCCATGCGTAGTAGCCGGTGGACAGGAACATCATCAGGCCGGTGGCCGGCAGGATGCGGCCGAAGACCACCTCGTCCGGCATCTGCAGGACGAACCGCAGCAGGCCGGTGAGGACCAGAACATTGACGAGGATGTTCGTGCCGAAGCCGAACAGGGCGTTCCAGTCGCCTGGCGTGAAGTAGGGCGCGCGCGGCGCTGCGGCGGTCGTGGCTGTGCTCATGACGCGGCTCTCCTGTCGATACGGTGTTGGGGAAAGGCTTCGGCCTCGAGGACCGCCACCAGGTCGTCGGAGGGGGCCACCCAGCCGACGACGCCGTTCTGCGCCTGGATCATGCGCAGCGCCTGTTCGTGGAATTCAGGGAAGTAGGACCCGGTGCAGTCCGACAGCACCAGGCAGTCATAGCCGCGGTCGTTGGCCTCCCGCGCCGTGGTGTTGACGCAGACCTCGGTGGTCACGCCGCAGATGATCAGCTGGGTGATCCCGCGGTTGCGCAGGATCAGGTCCAGGTTGGTGGCGTAGAAGGCGCCCTTGCCGGGCTTGTCCACCACCGGCTCGCCGGGGATGGGGTAGAGCTCGGGGACGATGTCGTGCCCGGGCTCGCCCTGGACCAGGATGCGGCCCATCGGCCCCTTGTCGCCGATGCTGAGCGCCCCCTTGCCGCGACGCTGCTTGGCCGGCGGCAGGTCGCCAAGGTCCGGCGGATGGCCTTCGCGGGTGTGGACCACGAAGAGGCCCGCCGCCCGGGCGGCCTCCAGAAGCCGCCTGGTCGGCGCCACCACCCCGCTGAGGTTGGAGACGTTGTTCCCCAGGGCGGCGCCGAAGCCGCCCGGCTCGAGGAAGTCGCGCTGCATGTCGATGATGACAAGGGCGGCGCGACCCGCCTCGAAGGGGAAGGGATAGGGGGCAGCGGGGAGCTCGACCATGGGACGGCCTCTGGTTTGCGCCTGAAGATCAGAAACCCATAGACACACCGACCTGCAGCAGGTGCACGTTCTTGTCGGTGTCGCCGGGATTAAGTATCGATTGCGCCAAAACCAGGCGGTCGTTGATCAAGTGGTAGTACTGATAGCCTGCGAATAGAGACCAGGATCCGGCGGAGGCCGGGATCTTCGTGAACGGGTAGCTCACCTTCACCCCGGTGGAGAAGACGCCGGCATTGCCGCCGCCGCCCCAGAACTCCTTCGGCCCGACCGTGATCCAGGTGGGCGCCGAGATGACCACGGGCAGGCCGTGATCCTTCAGATCGATGGTCGGCGTGGCCCCGATCTCGACGTCATAGGTGTCGCCGCGCTGGCCGACGACGACGGTGGAGTCGCCGTCCATGGCATAGAAGACCTTCACGTACGGATTGATCGATACGGGCTTGAGGTTGTCGCTGTAGGCCAGGCTGAACTCGAGGTTCTTCTCGGTGTCGAAGGCCCCGGGGGCGCTGATGAACTGGACGTATTCGACGCCCACCTTCCAGTTGTTGCGGATGGTCACCGAGCCGCCGATCGACCAGTCGAACTCGTTGAAGGACTGGGTGTTTGGCGGCTTGTAGCCGGGATTGAAGTCGGCCCACAGGGTGCCGAACAGCGCGCCGCCGGTGACGAAGTCGTCCGAATCCCCCGGGAAGGCGACCACAAGGCCGCTCAGGAGTTGGACGGCCGAGCCGTCCTCATGAACGTGGAGGCCGCGCGGCGTGATGTAGTCAGTCTTACCCCAGACGGTCGCGAACCCGTGCAGTTGCGGATCCGCCGCCGCGGCCGGGCTGGCGAACGCCATCGCCGCCGCTAAAAGTCCTGCGATTCCAGTGTACTTCAACATGAAAGCCCCCGACAGCTTGTTGCGCCTTAGCCGTCGACCAGCTCTGCGGCCGGTCGCGGCGATGACCGATCGATGCATACGAAATGGCTAACGGACACGGATGTGCATGCACTTCGCGTGACATTTCCGCCTTTGCGCGTGTCGCGGTCAGAGCGTGCGCAAGATGTACACAGAAGCTTCCCTTTCGGACGTACAGGGGTTAGGTTCAGATTATGGAAGACGGCGGACTCAATCGCGTCAGCAAGCTCGCCGGGCAGATTGAGGCCATGGTGATCGACGGCGAACTGACGCCGGGCGCCAAGCTCGACGAGCAGATCCTGGCCCAGCGCTTTGAGGTCTCCCGCACCCCGATCAGAGAGGCGCTGCGCCAACTGGCCGTCACCGGCCTTGTCGAGCTCAAGCCGAACCGCGGCGCCTTCGTCACCATCGTGACCCCCGAGCGGCTGGAGGAGATGTTCATCGCCATGGCCGAACTGGAGGCGACCTGCGCGCGCCTCGCGGCCATGAGCATGAGCCCCGTGGAGCGCCGCGGCCTGCAGCGGCTGCACGAGCGGATGGCCGAGATGGCCGCCCGCGATCTCTCCGAAGACTTCGTCGAAGCCAACGAGTCCTTCCACGGCATGATCTACAAGGGCGCGCACAACAGCCTCCTGGAGGAGGCGACCGTCTCCCTGCGCCGGCGCGTGGCCGCCTATCGCCGCTCGCAGTTCCGCACCCCCGGCCGGCTCGCCCGCTCGCACGCCGAGCACGACGCCGTGGTCAAGGCGGTGATCTCCGGCGATCCCGCCCGCGCCCACGCCACCATGCTGCACCACGTCGACCTGGTGGAGGCCTCGTTCGAGAAGCTCCTGGCCACAACGGGCATGGTGCAGCGGCCCGCTCAGGTTTGACCTGCCTCAAGGCCGCTGGTCGTGCCGTCGGGCAGCGTCTTTCCGCCGCGCTTGGGTTCGCCGGGGTTCGCGCCTAGGCTGCAGGGGTCGCTGATCGAAGGGAGACTGCCCTTGGACTTGGACGCGCTTCTGCTCTCGCGGCTTCAATTCGCGTTCACGATCTCATTCCACATCCTGTTCCCGGCCTTCACGATCGGCCTGGCCAGTTATCTGGCGGTGCTGGAGGGGCTGTGGCTCGCCACCGGCAAGGCGGCGTTCAAGACGCTCTACCTCTTCTGGGTGAAGGTGTTCGCCCTGTCTTTCGGCATGGGCGTCGTGTCCGGCGTGGTGCTCAGCTACCAGTTCGGCACGAACTGGAGCGACTTCATCCGGATCACCGGCGGGGTGATCGGCCCCTTGCTCGCCTTTGAGGTACTGACGGCCTTCTTCCTGGAGGCATCGTTCCTGGGCGTCATGTTGTTCGGCTGGCGCAAGGTGGGGCCGCGGCTCCACTTCCTGGCCACTGTGCTGGTGGCCCTGGGCACCGCGACCTCGGCCTTCTGGATCCTGGCGGCCAATTCCTGGATGCAGACGCCGCAGGGCTTCGCGGTGATGGCCGACGGGCGCTACGTCGCCACCGACTTCATGCAGGTGATCTTCAACCCCAGCTTCCCCTCCCGCTTTGTGCACATGATGCTGGCGGCCTATCTGACGACGGCGCTCGCCGTGGGGGGCGCCTCGGCCTACCAGCTCCTGAAGCGGCGCGACGACGGGGCAAGCCGCATCGCTCTGCGAATGGCGGTCGGGATGATCGCGATCGCTGCGCCGCTGCAACTTGCCGCCGGGCACCTGTCCGGCGAGGTGGCGCGCGTCTATCAGCCCTCCAAGCTCGCCGCCATCGAGGCCTATTGGGAGAGCGGCAAGAACCACCCGCTCAACCTCGTGGCCATTCCCGACCGGGCGGCGGAGAAGAACCATTTCCAGATCGCCGTTCCCGGCGCCGGGGCGATCGTCGCCCCGCCGGACGTGGTCGTGCGGGGCCTGAAGTCGTTCGCGCCCAAGGATCGCCCGCCCGTGTTCCCGGTCTTCTGGGGCTTTCGCGTCATGGTCGCGCTCGGGGTGTTGATGATCGTCCTCGGCTTCTGGGGCGCGGTGCTCATCTGGCGCCGCCGGCTTGAGGAGAGCCGGCTGTTCCTGCGCTTCGCCACAGCCATGGGGCCGGCCGGCTTCCTGGCCGTGCTGGCGGGCTGGATCGTCACCGAGGTTGGCCGCCAGCCCTATGTGGTCTTCGGCGTCCTGCGCACCGACCAGACGCTGTCGCCCGTGACGACGGGCCAGGTCGCCACGTCGCTGCTGACCTATCTGATCGTCTATTCGATCGTCTTCGCCGCCGGCGCCATCTACATCCTGCGACTGCTGGCCGAGGGACCGACGGCGGCGGCGCATGAGCCGCAGCCCGAGCCGCGCCCGCCCGGCTGGGCGCTCGGCGGGACGCCTGGCGGAGATGCGTCATGACCCTCGACCTGCCGCTGATCTGGGCCGGCCTGATCGCCGTCGGCGTCCTGATGTACGTGCTGCTGGACGGGTTCGACCTGGGAATCGGCGTCCTCTTCCCATTCGCGCGCTCGAAGTCGGACCGGGACGTGATGATGAATACGGTCGCGCCGGTCTGGGACGGCAACGAGACCTGGCTGGTGCTGGGCGGCGGCGGCCTGCTGGCGGCCTTTCCGCTCGCCTATTCGGTGATCATGCCGGCGCTCTACCTCCCGGTGCTCCTGATGCTGGCGGGCCTGATCCTGCGCGGCGTGGCCTTCGAGTTCCGGTTCCGGGCCCGAAACCGGGGGCGGCCCTTCTGGACGGCGATGTTCACGGTGGGATCGGTTCTCGCCGCTGTGGCGCAGGGCCTGATCCTGGGCGGTTTCATTCAGGGGATCTCGGTGGAGGACGGCCGGTTCGCTGGCGGCGTCTTCGACTGGCTCACGCCTTACACGCTCCTGGTGGCGGCGGGCCTGGTCTGCGGTTACGCGCTGCTGGGCGCGACCTGGCTGATGATAAAGACCACCGACGACCTGCACGGAGACGCGCGGCGGTGGAGCGGGATGCTCGGCGTTCTGACGGCCCTGTTCCTGGCGGCCGTCAGCCTGGCGACCCTGCTGGTGCATCCGGTGACAGCCGCGCGCTGGGGCTGGACCGGGACGCTGGACATCGACCGGTTCGCGCCGCTCTCGCCCATTCCGCTCCTTGGCCTGGGCGGGCTCGCCATTCTGGGATCCGGCGTCCAGCGCGGATCGCACGTCTGGCCGTTCGTCGGGGCCCTGCTGCTTTTCCTGTCCGGCTATCTGGGGCTGGCGGTCGGTTTCTTTCCCTATGTGGCGCCCTACGCCCTGGATTTCCGCGCCGCCGCGGCGCCCGACAACGCCCTGGCGCTGATGCTGGCCGGCGCACTGGTCACCCTGCCGCTGATCCTCGGCTACACGGTGTGGGTCTACTGGGTCTTCCGGGGGAAGGTGGATGCGGCGGCCGGCTACCATGATTGAACCTGTCCCCCCGCCCGACGCCGAGGACGGCCGGGGGCCGGCCCGCAAGCTCGCCTGGTTCGCAGGCATCGCCGTGATCTCGGCGCTGGCGACGGCGAGCGTGGCCTACGTGCTCAGGGCCCTGCCGTTCGCGGGCTGAAACGGCCGGTTCAAGAAAACCGACTGACAATCAGTGCAGGCCCGGTAAAACTTCGGCCGAGGCGCGCCGGTGCGCCCAAAAGCTTCATTAGGCGAGGTCCCCCCGTGTTCATGATGCGCTTCGACATGCGCGCGCCGACCAATGGCGCGCCGTCCTCCGAGCTCTACCGCGCGGCCATCGAGATGTGCGCCTGGGGCGAGACCCGCGGGGGCGTGGCCACGACGCTCTGCGAGCACCACATGAGCGAGGACGGCTATCTGCCCGCGCCGCTGATCCTGGCCTCGGCGATCGCCTCGCGCACGACCAAGATTCCGATCACCATCGCGATCTTCCAGCTGCCGCTCTACAGCCCGGTTCTCGTCGCCGAGCAGATGTGCGTCCTGGACATCATCTCCGGCGGGCGGGTGAGCTATGTGGGCGGGCTCGGCTACGTGCCCGCGGAATATGAGATGCACGGCGTCGACTTCCACCGCCGCGGCAAGATCGCTGACGAGAACCTCGCCCTGCTGCTCCAGGCGGTGAAGGGCGAGGCTTTCGAATACCAGGGCCGGAAGATCCAGGTCACGCCGCCGCCGGTCACGCCGGGCGGCCCGCGGATCGGCTGGGGCGGCGGCAGCCTGCCGGCGGCCCGGCGCGCCGGGCGTCACGGCATTAACTTCCTGGCCCAGAAGGGCGATCCGGCCCTGGGCGTGGCCTATGAGGAAGCCTGCCGGGAGAACGGTCACACGCCCGGCATGTGCATGCTTTCGTCGCCCGACGTCGCCTCGACGGTCTTCGTCGCCGAGGATGTCGACCGGGCCTGGGACGAGCTCGGGAAATACCTGATGAACGACGTGCTGAGCTATGCGGCCTGGAACGAGGGCAACACCGACACGGCCAGCCTGTCCTTCGTGAACACCGCCGAGGAACTGCGGGCCGAGAACCGCAGCCACCGCATCCTGACCCCCGACGAGGCGGTCGCCTGGGTGCGCGGCGGCCGGCCCCTGCCGCTGCACCCGATCATCGGCGGCACGCCCCCCGAGGTCGCCTGGCGCTACCTGGAGACGGTGGTCAACAAGGTGATGCCCGCCATCGCCGGCTGACGACGCTCTTCATGGCCGAAGGCGTTGCGGGCCGGCCTGCCGAGCCCGACAGAGCACGTCTGCGGGTACGCCCCAGGCGTGTATGTGTAGTCGTTTATAGTCGTAAGTTGAGGAATTGACCTCAAAGGTCTTAATGTTCCATAATGTTATGATTTGAGTTTAGTTGTATACACATTTGACAGTACTTTCTTTACTGAGTAATGGGTTCGCCTCGATCTGTCCGGGGCGGAAAGATGGCGTCGAAGTTGAGAAAGCTGCGGCTCGACCAGACTCTGGCGGCGATGATCGCCTCTGTTCCCACCCCGCCCCATCTGATCGTGTTGGCCCGCAGCCTGTCCGCGGAGCTGCGTCGGTCGTAAGTCACAGATTGGGCGCTTTCTCGGCGTCCCGATGGCAGCACATTTGCGTGCACCCCAGACTCTCATTGGCCTTGTGTCTCGAGTTGAGACGATATTAGGCCTAGTGAGTTGGGGCTATGGGGGTGAGCGTGAACGACCCAAACGCGACCTTGAGGCGAAGTAGCATCATCATCCTATTCTTGGTCGCGGTCTACGCCGTGGTGACGGCGTCGTCGTCATGGGTTCTCGGGTTCTATATGCCGGGCCCCTTGGACTACGTCTTGAACATGGTCCTGTATCTGACTCCAGCAATTCTGTTCGTTGGATTCGCAGTCCTCATAAAGCTGTTTCGGGATCGACCTGAGAGCCCCTTTAGGTACCTTCGGCAGTGTGCTCAGGATTGGAGGTTGCCGGATCGGGTAATATTTGGTGGGCCGGTTCTTGCGGCGCTTGGTATATTCACCGCCATGTTTTCCACTATGAAGTGGGCGATACCGCAGTTTCAAAAATTCCACTGGGATCCGGAATTTTCGTCGCTTGATGCGGCGATATTCGGTGGAGACGCATGGCGCGTTCTACAGCCATTTGTTGGATTTCCTATTATAACGTGGCTCTTGAATTGGAATTACCATCTTTGGATGGGGGCGATGTTTGGCGTGACCATATTCGCCGTTGGCATGGTAGATAAGCCCCAGCTGCGACTCCAATATCTGTTTAGCTACATTTTGTGCTGGTCGATCCTGGGAACGCTTGGCGCTATCCTCCTTTCCTCGGTCGGGCCATGCTTTTATGAGGCGTTCTACGCCAACGACCGATTTGTCGCCCTTACGAGCTATCTCCAAAGCGTAGATCGTCAGTATCCCCTGCCAGTTCTAGAAGTTCAGAAGATGCTTTTGGAGGCCCAGACCTCTTCCCATGATCAAGTGGGGCGCGGAATCTCAGCCATGCCATCAATGCATGTATCGATTGCATGTCTATTTGTCTTGTTTGGCTGGTCTATAAGTAGGGCGTGGGGAATTATTTCGACAATATTTCTCATTTTGATAATCATCGGCTCTATCCATCTCGGGTATCACTATGCAGTGGATAGCCTTGTCTCGCTGCTAGCGACGCCGGTGATCTGGTGGGCGGCTGGGAAAGTCGCGCGTTCGGGGTGGGTCGTAAGTGGAGAGTTCCGACTTGGCGCTCAGCCCGCCTTTGCTGATGCGTCGCGATCTGATTGAGCGCCCCCGCTGGAGTTAAGGGCGTAAACCACCGGTTCTGACGTTAGCGGTTCCGAAACTACGCCTGACCCACGGTGTCGTATGGTCCAGGCCGACGCCGCGCAGACGCTTAAGCTCGAGCCTGAGCCTCAGGCGCCGGCCCTATTCGTCTCCGGATTGCGGAAGGACCATGGCGGCGGCCGCGGCGTATTGGGCGCCGACTTCACCGTTCCCTGCGGCAGCGTCACCGCCTTCATCGGCGTCAATGGCGCCGGCAAGAGCACCACGCTGAAATGCATCATGGGTCTGGCGCGGCCGGATGCGGGGGAAATCCGCGTGTTCGGCGCGCTGGCCAATTTCGAGTCCCGCCGCGCGATCGGCTTCCTGCCGGAGGAGCGGGGCCTTGCGCCCCGAGAGCGGGCGCGCGACGTCATCGCCTTCTACGGTCGCCTGAAGGGCATGTCCCGCCGTGCGGGCCTGCGGCGCGCCGACGCGCTTCTGGAGCGGATCGGTCTTGGCGCGCGGGGCCGGGCGCAGATCGGCGAACTCTCCAAAGGCAACGCCCAGCGGGTCCAGATCCTCTGCTCCATCGTCCACGAGCCGGCGCTCCTGATCCTGGACGAGCCGTTCTCCGGCCTCGACCCCATCGCGCAGTCCGAGGTCCAGGCCCTGTTCGCCGAGCACCGCTCCGGCGGGGGGGCGATCCTGTTCTCCACCCACTCCATGGCCTCGGCCGAGCAACTGTGCGACCGGGTGGTGGCGCTCTCCAGGGGGCGCACCGTGTTCGAGGGCGACGTGGCTGCGGCGACGGGCCGCGCCCCGCATGGGGCCTATGTCACGGTGGTGGATGACGCGGCCCTGCTGGCGGTCTCCGCGGCCCTCGGCGGCGAGGCGCAGGCGCTTGCGGGCCGCATGGGCGAGGCGCTGCGCTGGCGCGTGCTCCTGCCGGCGCACGTGCCTTATGTCGCTCTGATGCGGGAGCTGGCGTCCCGGGAGGTCGCGGTGCTGGGCTTCGAGCCGATCCAGGCCAACCTGGAGGGCGCCTTCTGGGCGCTCGCGCAGGATGAGGCCGCGCTCGCCCGGGAAGAAGCCGCCTGATGCGCCGTCTCTGGCTGATCGCCGAGCGGGAGTTCAACGCCTATGCCTCCACGGCCAGCTTCTGGCTGGCGCTGATCGCAGGCCCGCTGCTCATGGCGCTGGGAGCGATCATCGTAGCGGCGACGGAACACCACCCCGCGCCGGCCCCCCAGACGCGCGCCGTGGAGATCCACGCCGACGACCCTGGCCTGGCCGCCGCCGCGCGCCGGGCGCTGGCCACCGCGGCCGATGCGGGAGGCTGGCGCCTCGCGCCATCGGCCGTTCAGGGCGCCGAGGCCTCGATCCTGACCATTCGCGTCGAAGGCGCCGCCGTCTCGGTGACGCCTGAGGGCGCGGCGCTGCCGGCCGATGCGCTGGCCCGCCTGCGCGGCGAACTGTCCGACGTCGAACGCGCGCAGGCGCTTCGCGCTGGCGGGGCGCCCGAGGCCGCCATCGCCGCGGCCGAGGCTGTGCGGGTGGAGATCGTGCGCCCGCCCAAGCCGGCGGCGGCGCCCCTGGACGCCGCGGCGCCGGGACGCTTCGCCATGATGGTGATCCTTTGGATGAACCTGGCGGGCGGGCTCGGCATGCTGCTGCAGGCGATTGTCCGCGAGCGCAGCAACCGGGCCCTGGAGAGTCTGCTGGCGGCGGCGCGGCCTTCGGAGATCATCCTTGGCAAGCTGGCCGGCGTCTGTGCGGTGTCCCTGCTGGCCGTGGGCGCCTGGACGGGCGCGGCGGCGGGCCTGGCCGCCCTGTGGGGATCTGGCCAGGGGCAGGGCGCAGCCGGCCAGGTGGCGGCGCTCGCCCTGGCCGCCTTCCGCGATCCGGCGGCGCTCGCCGAGGCCTGCGCCATCTATCTGCTGACCTTCGTGCTCTACGGCTCTGCGCTCCTGGGCCTGGGCGCGGTGGCCAAGGACCTGCCGTCGGCCCAGAACATGATGCGCCCAATATTCGGCCTGCTGCTGATCGTGTTCTTTCTGGGCATGGCGCGGGCCAGCGGAGCCCAGGGTTTCGACGCCCTGGTCTGGTTCCCGCCGATCACGCCTTTCCTGCTGCTGACCATGCCGGCGGATGCGCTGACTGCGGGGGAGAGGGCGCTGGCCCTCGTTCATCTGGCGTTCAGCGCCGCGGGTGTGGCGTGGGCGGCGTCGCGGAGCCTGGTGCCGTCCGGCGGGGGCGCATTGCGGCGGCTGATTAAGGCCCCTGGACGCGCCTGAGGGCTGCAAGTCCCGGTCACATTTCACGTGACAGATGCGCGTGATCGCCTTCAGTTGCGCCAAGACCGGCAAGTGTTTCGCCTAAGTTCCAAGCAGATGTCGCCCGTATTGGGTAAGTTGATCTTGAGAGTGACTTCGGCAAATTCGCGTCAGGGGCGAACGGCGTGTGTGGACTATCTCCAGGCGCGTTCCCGCCATAATTGTTGTGAAGCTACCCTTGATGCCTAAAAAATAGCAAATAAAACAGTATCATACGGGCTGCGCGTCAAATCGCACAACCTAGAGTCAACGACCCGTGACATAACCTTTCACGAGAATGTGGCAGCTGAGCAATACAGTTAACGCGAGTTCGTTAACGGATATTAGCCGGAATTAAAGAAACATTAAAACCCAATACGAAATAACGGGTTAACCAATATTCAGTATTTACATTTTGTTAAACCCATGTCTTAAATGCGGCAGGTTGGGTCGCCGGGGGGCAATTCCGGACAACCCGTTCCTGACCAAGGCGTCGAGCGCGCCGGGTCTTCCACGTTTGAGAAGAGGACACTCGATATGACCAAGTTCGTTGCTTCTTTCCTTAAGGACGAGTCCGGCGCCGCCGCGGCTGAATATGCTCTGATCCTGGCGATCGTGGGCGCTGGCATCGCCGGCGCGGCGCTCTACCTGGGCGGCCAAATCGCCGACGCCATGAGCGAAGCGGGCAAGCTGATCGCCAACCCGAGCTAGGGCGCACGGTCCAGCGGCCGGCCATGCCGGCCGCTGGACGTCGCTGTATATCTCGACGTCACGCCAACTCGCTCAGAGTAGGTCGCGAGATCGATAGAATTCAACAGGTTGTGACTTAGGCAGAATTTAAGACCTTTTCTATACTAAGTGGCGCCTAAGTATCAAAGATCAATGGATGGACTAAATCATGCCGGTCCGAACCATCGCAACGCTTGCCGTCGCCGTTTTTCTCGGCTTGATCGCGGTCTTCCTGATGCAGAACTGGCTATCACGCCAGCGCGCGTCTGATCTCAAGAGCGCCGCAGCGTCACAGACGGTGCCTGTCGTGGTTGCGAGCCAGGCGATCGCGCGCGGTGTCGCGCTGCAGCCGGCCGTGCTCCGGGTCGCCCAGTATCCGCAGGGCGCTGTTCCGGAAGGCGCATTCACCTCTGTCCAGGCCCTGACGACCGGCGGCGCCCGCTTGGCGCTTCGGCCGCTCGCGCCCAACGAGCCCATCCTGGCCAGCCGCATCACTCAGGCGGGCGGCAAGGCCAATCTTTCGGCAGCCCTGACGCCCGGCATGCGGGCGGTGAGTTTTCGTTCAAACGATGTCGCGGGCGTCGCGGGCTTCGTCCTTCCGGGCGATCGGGTCGACGTGCTCTTGACCCGGTCGGTCGGCCATGACGAACAGGCCACCAGCATCACGCAGGCGCTGGCCGAGAACGTGCGCGTCCTGGGGGTTGACCAGACCGACGACGAGGCCGCCGACAAGCCGCAGGTCGCGAGGGCGATCACCATCGAGGTCACGCCGGATCAGGCGCAGGAGATTTCGCTCGCCCAGTCGATCGGCAGCGTGTCGCTGGCGCTTCGGCAGATTGGCGACCAAACGCCGCTGGTGCGCCGCGCCACGACGGTGTCGGACCTTTCCGGCAATCCGCGCGCTCGGACCGCTGGTCCCGTCGTGCGCAGGGTGATCAAGGTGAGTGCGCCGCGCTCGGCTCCAAGCGGTCAAGAAGTGCGGGTGACGCGCGGCGTCGTGACGACTGGCTATTCGGTGGTCCGCTAGGCGTCCTAGGCGTCAGTGGCAGAACCGGGGGGATAGAGTGATGACCTTTACCAGCATGAACTTCCAAGGCGCGGGGCGCAGGCTTCTTTGCCTGGCGCGCGCCGCCGGCCTCGGCCTCGCCCTCGTCGCGGCGCCCGCCGCGGCCCTGGCGCAGCAGACCGTCAAGCCCGAGCTCGTGGTGCCGGTCGGCCAGTCCGAGGTGCTGCAACTCGACCAGCCCTACAGCGACCTGATGATCGCCGATCCCACGATCGCCGACGTCCTGCCGCTCTCCTCGCGCTCGGTCTATGTCGTCGGCAAGAAGCACGGCTCCACGGCGCTCTCGATCTACGGGCCCGGCAAGCGCCTGCTGGTGGCCACCAATGTGGTGGTCTCGGCCGACATCTCGGGGCTGAAGACGCGGCTGCACGAAATCTTGCCTGACGAGACCGGCGTGGCCGTCCGTCCGGCCAACGAGTCCATCGTCCTGTCCGGCACGGTGTCGAGCGGGCCCAAGCTGCAGCAGGCCATTGCGCTGGCGGAAAGCTACGCGCCCGGCAAGGTGGTCAACATGCTCTCCGTCCAGGGCTCCCAGCAGGTGATGCTGTCGGTGCGCTTCGTGGAGATGGAGCGCAACACCTCCAAGGCCCTGCGCCTCAACACCCAGGTCTCCGACGTGATCGGCAACCAAACATTGGGCGTCGTCACCGGCGACACGCTGGTCAATTCGGCCGGCGCCCTGCTGGACTCCATCGGCCTGACCCAATTCAGCTTCCGCAGCGGCGACTACGACGCGTCGATCCTGTTCGACGCCCTGGAGAAGAAGGGCCTGGTCAAGACCCTGGCCGAGCCGACCCTGGTGGCCGCCTCGGGCGACACCGCCAACTTCCTGGCCGGCGGGGAGTTTCCGATCCCGGTGGCGCAGAACCAGGAGAACGGCGTGACCACCATCACGGTGGAGTTCAAGCAGTTCGGCGTCGCGCTCGCCTTTACGCCCACGGTCCTGGACGACGGCCTGATCAGCCTGCTGGTCAATCCCGAGGTCTCCAGCATCGACCCGGGCGTGTCGGTTAGCAGCGGCGGCCTGCGCATCCCCGGCATCAAGGTGCGGCGCGCCAAGACCACGGTGGAGCTGCGCGACGGCGAATCCTTCACCATCGCCGGCCTGCTGCGGGACGATTATTCGAACGAGGTCCGCCAGTATCCCTTCCTGGGCGACATCCCAGTGCTGGGCTCCCTGTTCCGCTCGTCGGGCTACCAGCGCAACCAGACCGAGCTCGTGCTCGTGGTCACGCCGCACCTGGTCACCCCGACCCGCGGCCGCATGGCGGGCCCTGCCGACACCTTCCTGCCGCCGTCCGACCTCGAGCTCTTCCTGGTCGGCGCGCTGCGGGCCGCCAAGGCCGGCAAGACGTCCGAAGAGCAGGCTCTGATGGGTGTCGATCCGCGCAAAGGCGGCGTCGACGGCCAATTCGGCCACGTGGTCCAGTGAACCGGCGAGGATTGGAGATCCCCATGCGAAACCCAGCCCTGATCATCGCCCTGGCCGCCGGCCTTTCCGGCTGCGCCATGAACGACAAACCGCTCGAGCCGAACTTCGGCCAGGCGCTGAGCCAGAACCTGAAGGCCCAGGTCGCCGACCCGGACGCCCGCTACGCCCGCGTCATCGAGCCGAATTCGGACGGCGTGCGAACTTCAGCCGCCCAGACCCGGTATCAGTCGGGCGAAGTAACCGAAACGGCCAAGGTCAAGACCTCGGACGTCGGAGGTTCAGGAGGGGGAAGTGGCGGCTCGAAGTGACAGGCTAAGCCTCGTCGGCCTGCTCCGGCGCTTCGCCGCCGACAGCAATGGCGCCGTAGCCCCGCTTGTGGGGATCGCCCTGGTGGTCTTGCTTGCAATGGGCGGCCTCGCCTGGGACGTCAGCCGCGGCTACGCCCTCCGCTCAGAACTGGAATCAGCAGCCGACGCCGCAGCCCTCGCGGGCGCCACGCAACTCGACGGCACGACCGGCGCCATCGATCGGGCCAGGGTCGCGGCGCAAGGATCCTTGGTCAAGAACGGTCAGCGTCTGGCGAATACCTCTGAGGCCAACTCGACCGCGAACGCCGACATCACATTCCTCAAGGACCTGGCGTACGACGGCGCCGGCGCCCGAAGCACAACCTCGACCGACAGCGAGGCGAATTTCATCCAGGTCAACATCACGCCCCGCAGTCTCGGCATGGTGTTCGGGGTGTTCGCGGCGGCGACGAACTTCCAGGTTCGGGCGCACGCGGTCGCGGGCTACGGCTCGGCGATCTGCAAGTCGCCCCCGCTGATGGTCTGCAATCCTGATGAAACGCAATCGATAAATATTTTCAATGGCTACGCTGGCCACGGCATCGTCCTGAACGGTGTCGGCGGCGGACAGGCGTTCGGTCCAGGCCGCTTCGGCTATCTGCAGATCACCGGCGGCAACCTTCAGGCGCTGAACGACGCCATGGGCCGCTCGCCGCCGGCGTCCGAATGTTTCGGCAATGATGTCGTGGTTCGCAATGGCGATCCCACGGTGCCGCTCGACTGGATGAACACCCGTTTCGACATCTTCGTGAACGGTGGGGTCGCCGCGGTGAAGAACGACGTCCACTATGCCCCGGCGCCGGTTTCGATCACGGGCCTCGGCAAGACCGCCAGCAATGGGGCGTCGCTGTGCATTCCCAAGGTGCAGGACACAGCTTACAACGGTGATGGTAGTGTTGCCGGTTTGGCCGCCATGCCCCTGCCGCGCGACACCTGCGCCTACCCGAACGGCGGAAACACCTGCACGGGCGGCGCGAACGCCCTGGGCAATGGCAATTGGGACCGCGCCAGCTATTTCCGTGTGACCCACAACTACACGGGTAGCCTCACGTCCGCGCCCTTTACTGGTGAAGCTTGGTCGAGCTTCTACGACTATCCGGGGGTCGGCACGCCGCCGACCTATCCCACACGTTACCAAGTCTATCTGTGGGAGACCGCGAACATCGCCAACAACGCTGTCTGGGGACCAAACCCGCTTAAGAATCCCGCGACGAACACCAACCCGGGCGGCGAAAACGATTGGGCGACCCGCCAGTGCTCCACGGTATCTCCGGTGGGCGGTCTACCGGACCGGCGGACCATCACTGCAGTCGTCCTCAACTGCAGCCAGATCCAGAACAACAAGCCGGCGGACGTGATAGGCGCGGTCGATCTGTTCCTCACCGAACCCGGCGCCACGGGAGGCAACGGTACGATCTATGGCGAGGTGATCTCGGCGACGACCGACGCTTCGGCCGTGGGCAAGGAAACCAAGCTCTTCTCGGTCAGGCTCTATGAATGAGCGGCTTCGCCAGAGTGCGCGTCGTGCGCTGAGTTGCGAGCGCGGAAACGCCGCGGCGGAGTTCGCGCTGCTGCTCCCCATGCTGCTCATCCTGATGTTCGCCTTCTATGAGGCGGGACGCCTGTTCTGGAACTACAACATCGTCTCGTCCTCGGCGCGCGATGCGGCCCGGTACGCGGCGCGCCTGACCATTGCGTGCCCTGGAACGCTTTCAAGCTCCGACGAGACGAAGGTCAAACAACTGGCGCGGACCGGCATCCCGGCCCCAGGCGGCACGCCGCTTATCCCAGGCTGGACCTCCGACAGCTCTGTGACGGTCCAGGTGACCTGCCTCGACAACCCGGCGGCCGGGGTCACCTACGCGGGGCGGTATAACGGCATGGCGAAGATCCCGACGGTCAAGGTCACGGCGTCGGCGCCCTACAGCATCCTGTTCAGCTCGCTGTTCCCGGGTGTGAATCTCACCAGCGTGAGCACCAACAACGCGCAGGTGTGGACGCAATGATCGGCCTGCTCAGACGCTTCGCCAGGGATGAGACGGGCGCCACCGCCGCGGAATTCGCCTTGGTCGCCATCGTGTTCATCGGCACCACGCTCGGGGTCATCGACACGGGGCGCTTCGCCTCGGAGATCAACTCCGCCAAGGCGGCGACCCGGGCCGGCGCCCGGATCGCGGTCGTGAGCCCGATGGTGTCCCAAACCTACGCGTCCTATGACGGCATTACCCACAACTACTACGCGGGCCAGACCATCCCAGACCCCGCCGCCGGCCTTGGGGCTGTGGACGTCTGCACATCCACCTCCTGCTCCTTGGGGGGCCGCGACGCTGCGGCGTTCACCACGATCTATACGGCGATGCAGAAGTATTACACGCATCTCCTGCCTCAGAACGTGGTGGTCGAATACCGCAACGTTGGGATCGGCACCGTGGGCAATCCGTATGCGCCCGACGTCGAGCCGCTGGTCACGGTCCGCATCCAGAACATGACCTTTTCACCGGGCGTGCTGCAGATCTTCGGCATGGCGCCTTTCTTGCTGCCGAGCATGGCGACCAGCCTGAGTGGGGAAGATCTGGGATGATCCAGGGTCCGACAGGACTTCGCTTGCACAGCCCGGAGCCGCCGGAAGGCGGCGGGACGTATCGGCTCGCCTATTCCCCGGAGGCTTTCCCGGACGCCGCGCCGCCCGCTTCGCTTACGGCCTCGTTCCCACAACTACGGTTCGAGTCTCTGGCGGGCCCATGGACTGGTGCGTTCGGCGCCGCCGACCTAGTGATCGCCACGGTGGACGCCGGCGATCCGGCGCGTCTGTCCGACGCCTGCGCGCACCTTGTGGCGTGTGGACGGGCGGACAGGGTCATCGTCTTCGTCGCCAACGCCGGGCTCGACGCCACGCGCCTGCTGGTGCGGGCCGGGGCCGCTGAGGTGATCCCGGCGCCGGTCAATGAAGTCGTGCTGGCCGGGGGGCTGGAGCGGCTGCTCGCCAAGCTGCAGAACGCCCAACCCACGGCGCGCACGGCCAATGGCCGGGTCGTGGCTGTCCTGAAGGCCGGCGGCGGGGTGGGGGCCACGGCCGTCGCCACACAGACCGCCGCGATCCTTGCCACACGCGGCCAGAGTGTCTGCCTTGTGGACCTCGACCTGCAGTTCGGCGGCGCGGCGGGCTATCTCGACGTCGAGGACGCCATCACCCTCGATCAAGTCCTGGCCACCGGCGAGTCCCTCGGTGAGACGCAGTTCCGTTCGTCCCTTGGGGTGCATTCCAGTGGCGTGCGCCTTGTGGCCGCCCCGCCGGACCTGATCCCGCTCGACCGTGTTCGGCCCTCGGTGGTGCAAGCCCTCATCAACGCCCTCAAGCGCGAGTTCGACCTCGTCATCCTGGACCTGCCGAGCGTCTGGACCGACTGGACGCACCGCGCGGTCGAACTCTCCGACGAGATCCTCCTGGTCACCCAGGTGAGCGTGCCGCACGCCCACGTCGCCAAGCGTCAGCAACGGGCGCTCGCCATGCAAGGGCTGGACGTCAAGCCGGTGACGCTGATCTGCAACCGCGTGGGTCGTGACCAGCCGCCAGGCGTCTCGGTCAAGTCGATGGAGCGGGCGCTGGGCTGCCGGGTCGACATCGAGATCCCGGACGATCCCAAACTGATGGGTGAAGCCATCAACCAGGGCGTGATGCTCAGCGCCGTTCGGCGCGGCACCAAGCTGGAAAAAGCGCTGTCGGATCTGGCGGACCGGCTTGCGCCTGTGGCGGCCGAAAAGGGCCGCTCGCACCTGTGGCGGAGATAAAGATGGCGTTCTGGACCGAAAACAAGCCCGTCGCTGCGAACGAGCCGCCTCGTCCCGCCGCCCCGCAAGCTTCTGGAGAGAGCGTCGACCTGAAGGTCCGCCTCCATCAGCGGCTGCTCGACGTGCTGAACCTCGGCGCGCTGGAGCGCACGCCGCGCGAGCACCTGCGCACGGAGATCCGCAACGAGGTCCGCAACATGCTGTCCGAGGAGAAGCGGCTGCTGTCGCTTCCCCAGGTGGACCAGCTGGTCGAGGACATCCTGGACGAACTCCTGGGCCTGGGTCCGTTGGAGACCCTGCTCAAGGATCCCACGATCAACGACATCCTGATCAACACCTACGCCTCCGTTTACGTGGAGCGCTCCGGGCGTCTGCAGCTCACGGATGTGCGGTTCAAGGACGACCGCCACCTGATCCGCATCATCAACAAGATCGTCGCGGCCGTGGGCCGCCGGCTGGACGAGTCCTCGCCGATGGTCGACGCGCGCCTGGCCGACGGCTCGCGCGTCAACGCGATCATCCCGCCGCTTGCGGTCGATGGTCCCCTGGTGTCGATCCGGAAGTTCGCCAAGATCCCGATCAATATGCAAAAACTCATCGAGTTCGGCTCGATGACTGCCGAAATGGGCGCGATCCTGCAGGCCATCGTCAACGCCCGGCGTAACGTGCTGATCTCGGGCGGCACCGGCTCCGGCAAGACCACCTTGCTGAACGCGCTCTCCTCCTTCATCGACGCGAGCGAGCGTATCATCACCATTGAGGACTCGGCCGAGCTTCAGCTGCAGCAGCCGCATGTGGGCCGGCTCGAAACCCGACCCGCCAACATCGAAGAGCGCGGCGAGATCAGCCAGCGCGACCTCGTCAAGAACGCCCTGCGGATGCGTCCGGACCGCATCATCGTGGGCGAAGTGCGCGCCGGCGAAGCCTTCGACATGCTGCAGGCGATGAACACGGGCCACGACGGCTCGATGACCACCGTCCACGCCAACTCGCCGCGCGACGCGCTCTCTCGCGTTGAGCAGATGATCGGCATGGCCGGTCTCGACATCCCGGCCCGCTCGATCCGCGGCCAGATCTCTGCGGCCATTCATGTGGTGGTGCAGGTGGAGCGCATGGAGGACGGCCGTCGCCGGATGATCTCCATTTCCGAGATCGTCGGCATGGAGCAGGACGTCATCTCGATGCAGGAAATCTTCCGCTTCCGCAGACATGGGCTGGGGCCGAACGGCGACGTGCTGGGCGAGTACGAACCCACCGGCATCCGTCCGAAGTTCATGGAGCTCCTGATCAGCCGAGGCGTCCATCTTCCGATCGAAATCTTCACACCGAAGCGGGGGTCGGCCAGGTCGTGAGCGGGATCCTTCTTCCCCTTACCTTCGTCCTCGCCTTCGTTGGGGCGGCGCTGTTGGTGCAGTCGGTCGCCACGTTGCTCTTCGCCAATCGCGAACGCAGCCAACGGGTGAACCGCCGCATGACCATGCTGGATTCCGGCATGGATCGCCGCGACGTGCTGGAGGCGCTGGTGAAGCGGTCCGTGGCGCCAGGTTTCAAGGATGCCCGGCTCGTGCGCGCCTACGATCGGGCGGTGATTTTCCTTAACCAGGCGGGGATATCGCTCTCACCCCTGCACATCGCTGCGGGGGTCGTGTGCAGCGCGGCGGCGCTTGCGCTGCTTGCGGCGGCGACGCTGCGCGGCACCGGCGCTGCGGTCGGTCCGGTAGAGTTCGTCATGTCCGTGGTGGGGGCGCTCGGCCTGACCACCTCGATCGCCTGGGTCTGGGTGAACGGCGCCCGCGCCAAACGGCTCAAGAAACTTGAAGAACAATTGCCGCTCGCCCTCGACATTGTCGTCAGGGCCCTGCGCGCCGGCCACCCGGTGGTGGCGGCAGTGCAACTGGTCACAGAGGAGTTGCCAGATCCCGTCGGCACCGAGTTCGGCGTGATCGTCGACGAGACGAACTATGGCGTGGAATTTGGCGAGGCGCTTCGCAATTTCGCCCGCCGCACGGGTTCGGAGGACGCGCACTTCTTCGCCGTCAGTGTGGGGATTCAATCGGAGACGGGCGGCAACCTCGCCGAAATCCTCGGCAACCTCGCGGCGGTCATTCGTTCGCGCCTGATGTTGGCGCGGCGTGTGAAGTCGCTGTCCAGCGAGGGCAGGATGTCCGCGTTGATCCTCAGCGCGCTCCCGATCCTCCTTATTAGCTTCCTGCTGGTCTTCCAGCCCACTTTTTACACCAGTAAGTTCTCGAATCCAGTCTTCTGGCCGATAGCTGGAGGTATAGCTGCGTTATATCTATTTGGTGTCTGGATGATGCGCCAGATGATCGATATCAAGTACTGAGGGGCGCATGCAGACCTTGCTTCAATATGCACTCCTCGCCACGCTCTTCGTAGCGGTCTTCGCCCTCGTCGTCTGGGGGATGGAGCGGACAGGGGCTATTTTCAGCATCCAAAGGCGCTTCGCAGGCGAACGCCGCGTATCCGCGGCGGGCCCCTCCTCGGTGATCAAGCGTGAGACGGTCAACAACCCGCTCTTCGCCTGGGTGCAGAAGTCTACATCGCTGAGCGACGAAGCCGACCGCACCAAGCTCGTGCGGCTGCTCCGCAAGGCGGGGATTGAGCACCCGGCCGCTCCATTCCTCTACGTGATCACCCGGATAGGCCTCTCAATCGGGCTGCCGCTCATCTTCCTGGTCGGCCAGACGCTATCCAGCAAGCCGATGACCGGCGTGCCGCTGATCATGGTCTCGCTCTTCCTGTGCGCGTTTGGCTTCATCGCGCCCTCCGGTTCGATCGAGCGCATGGCGCGCCAGCGTGGGGAACGCCTCGAAAACGAGTTCCCCGATGCGCTGGACCTGATGGTGGTCTGCGTCGAGGCGGGGCTTGGCATGGAGGCGGCCTTCGTCAGGGTCGGCGACGAGGTCATTGAGTCCCATCCGCTCATTTCCCACCAGTTCGACATGGTCTCCCAGGAGCTCCGCGCCGGCCGAAGCCGCGCCGAGGCCCTGCGCAACCTGGGCGAACGCGCCGACGTGAGCGGCATCCGCTCCTTCGCCGCTCTGATGATCCAGACCGACAGCCTCGGTGGAAGCATCGCCCAGACGCTTCGCACCTATTCCGAGGAAATGCGCGAGACGCGGCTGCTGAAGGCTGAGGAGAAGGCTCTGAGGATTCCCGTCCTCCTGACCATTCCTCTCGTGGCCTGCATGCTGCCGGTGATCGTGGGCGCTCTGATGCTGCCTGCCGGCATCGAGATCGCCAACACGCTGATTCCAGCACTCAAGGGGGGAAGATGAAGACGTCGAACACAGCCATCGCGCTTGTCATCGCCATCAGCGGCGTTTCCCTGGGGGGTTGCGCCAGCCTTCCCTCACGCATCGCGCACCTGTTCGGTCGCCCGACGACGGTCGAGACACGGGCGATCAAGCAGGAGACCAAGCTCTCCAAGGTGGTCAATCTGGCCTCGCCCGAGGCGGCTGACGCGCCGGCCATCCTTGCATCGAGCCGCGCTGACCGGTTCTACGATCGGGCGGTTACAGCCCTCAAGGTCCGGGACTACGGCCGCGCCCTCGACCTGCTGCAGCTGGCGCGCTCCGAGGCGCCCGACGACGTGCGCGTGCTCAACGCGCTCGGCGTGACCTACGACAAGCTGGGCCGCTTCGACCTCAGCGACCGCTACTACCGCATCGCGCTTGCGGCCGATCCCCAGTCGCAGGTGGTGCGCTCGAACATGCGGTACTCGGCGATGCTGCAAGGGGAGACGACCGCGCTCGCCGCTGTCGCGCCGCAAGGCCGACCGTCCCCTGCGCCGGCGGCGCCGGTGTTCCAGGCCGCGCCGGCATTCAGCCTCGCCAGGGCTGAGAGCGTGGTGCGGGTCCAAAGCCCCGTGCTGGTGGGCAAGCCCTTGATGATCATCAACGCCTCGGGCGCGCCGACCCTCGGCGTCCGGCTTCAGGCCGAACTCGCCGACCGCGGCTGGTCGGTCGTGGGGCAGCAGGTCGCGCGCCACACCCACGCGGGCGGGGCCGAGCTGAGATTCCCGGAACGGCACAATGCGGCCGCCCAGGCGCTGGCCCGAACCTTGCCGTTCCCTGTGGAACTGGTCGCCTGCCGCAGCGGCTGCGACGGACTGACCCTGACGCTCGGAGTTCGGACCAAATGGAAAAGCTGAACCGGGCCCGCCTTGGCGCTCTCGGCGCCGGGATCCTTCTCGCGGCCATCTCGATCCAGGCGCCAGCGGAGGCCGGACTGCTGTCGGGCCGCAAGCCGGCGGCGTCGACGCCGGGCATGCCTGGGGCTGATGTGGTCACGTCCAAGGTCCGTCTGGCGCTGAGCGAAAGCCGCTTCAATGACGCCGGCCGCATGCTCGACGAGGCGCTCGGCGCTGGAATGAACGACCCGCGGCTGATCCTTCTTTCTGGCGAGCTGCATCTGGCCCGGGGCCGCGACGACGCGGCGATCCGCAGCTTCACCGCCGCCGAGGCCTCGCCCTTGCTGGCGGCGCAGGCGGCGGCTGGGCGCGGCATCGCACTTTCCCACCTCGGGCGGTCGGACGATGCGCTGGCCGCGCTTGTGAAGGCGACCACGGCCGACGCCACGCTCTGGCGGGCCTGGAACGCCCTGGGCGTCGAATATGACCGTCGCAAGGACTGGCAGAAGGCGGAGAGCGCCTACGAGGCGGCGCTGCGCCAGCCGCAGGCCTCCGCGCAGGTGCTGAACAACCGCGGCTATTCCCGCCTTCTGCAAGGACGCTCGGAGGAAGCCGCCAGCGACTTCGTCGCCGCGCTGCGAAAGGACCCGGCGCTCGTCCAGGCCCGCACCAATCTGCGCCTCGCCCTGGCGATGCGCGGCGACTACGACAAGGCCACCAGCGTCAGCGCCTCGGAAAACGAGGCGGCGCTCCTGAACAACGCCGGCTTTGTCGCCCTGATGCGCGGCGACCTCGACGTGGCGGAGGCCCTCTTCTCCAAGGCGGTCGCCGCCAAGGGCGAGTTCTATGAGCGCGCCAATGAGAACCTGGCGGTGACCCGCAGCCTCAAGCAGGCGGCCGCCCGCCAACAGGCGGCCACGCCTTGACGGCCTCGGCGCTAGCGGCGGGCGCCGTCCTGGCGGCCTATCTGATCCTGCTGGTGCTGATCATGTTCAGCGACATGCGGGCGCGCCGCATTCCGAACTGGGCCGTCCTGGCGTTGCTGGGCGTATTCATCGCCGCGAGCCTGACCGGGCAGATCGCCGCGCCGCTCTGGTCTTCGGCCGCAGCGGCGGCGATCGCCTTTGTCGTCGGCTTTGCGCTTTACGCCGCTCGCATCATTGGCGCCGGCGACGCCAAGCTCTTCGCCGCGGTCGCGCTCTTCGCCGGGCTCGGCTACCTGGCGCCTCTCTCCCTGTTCACCGCCCTGGCTGGCGGCCTCATCGCCGTGGGGATCATTCTGGCCAATCCGAAGCGGGTGATGCGCGGTCTCACCGCGGCAGGGCGCGCCGAAGCGAAGGGCGGCATTCCCTATGGCGTGCCGATCTGCCTCGCCGCCGCCCTGACAAGCTGGAAGGCGGGCTTCCTCGTCCTGCCGTGGACCTGAGGCGAGCCATGGGACCAGACCTTGATCGCTCGACGCTGAACGTCCGCCAGGTCGGGTGGGACGTCGTCACCGGCAGTCTGTGGACGCTTCTCGCGGTGATCGTCGCTACGGCGGCGTCGGTAGGTCTCTCGAGCGCTCTGAACGTGGAGGCCGCGGCGCCGGTGTTCATCTTCGCTGTGATCTTCACCGCGACGGCGTTTGGTCCGGGCTATGGTCTCCTGGCCGCCGCTGCGGCCGTGTTGTCACTGGATTATTTCCTCCCATCTGAGCCTGTGGCGTCGTCGCTTCCATCCGCAGGCGCCCTCGTTCACCTGGTGCTCTTTGTAGGCGCCGCCCTGGTGGCTGGCGCCTACGCCCCAGCGGCTCGGCGACGCGGTGCGGTGCGGAGGGCCTTCACCCCGGTCGCCGCCTTCGCCGCAGCGCCGAGCGCCCCGGCCTTGGAGCAGATGTTGCAACTCGCGGCCGGCGAGCCGCCCGCGCCTTCGCAGTTTTCCGGACACCTCGTGCGCGGGCTGAACGCCCTGGTCATCGTCCTTGGAACGGCCGTACTCGTCTATTTCCTGAGGCCGCAGCTCACGCCGCCGATGGTGCATATCTCCATGCTGGCCGCCGCCCTGGCGGCTGCGGGGTTCTATGGCGTGGCGGTCGGCGTCAGCGCAGCGGTCATCGCGGCGCTTGTGGTCGGGGCCCTGACCGCTCCAGGCTATGCGATCACCCAGCTCAGCGGGCAGCACGCGCTCTTCACCCTGGCGGCGTTCGCCCTGCTCGCATGGCTGGTCGGCCGGCTGTCCGACCGGGTCCGCGCCGAGCGGGAAGCGCTGATCACCATGCTGCGCAATGGTCGGGACCTATCCGCGACCACAAACGAGACCGCGATCCGCGAGACCCTGCTCAAGGCGCTCAGCGAAGCCACCGGGGGCGGCCTGGTGCGCATCGTCGACGAAACCGGCCAGCTGTCACACGACAATTTTCCCTCCAAAACACCCCAGCCGCCGCTCGCCATCACCGTCGAATTGCAGGAAGCCTTCGCGGTCGAAGGCTGGCGCGCGCGCAAGCTGGCCGGCGACGGGCGCGACCTTGGCGCCGTGGTCTGGCGCAGAGCCCGCTCCGGCGGGACCGATCCGCTGGTCCAGGACGCCCTGGTGGGCGCGCTCGTCGACCTCGGCGCCTCGGCCATCGCGCGCGCGCGGCTGTCGGCGGAGAAGGCCGAGATGGAGTTCGTCGCCCGCACCGAGCAGCTGCGCACCATCCTTCTCGACGCGGTTTCGCACCACTTCCGCACGCCGCTGGCGGGCATCATGGGTTCGGCCACGAGCGTTCTCAACTTGCCGGCCGACCATGACCCGAGCGCGCGTCGCGACCTGCTGCTGATCATCAAGGAGCAGTCGAACCGGCTGAACCGCTATGTCGAAAACTTCCTGGCCGTAGCGCGGCTGGAGTCCGGCGCGATCGATATCCAGCCGAAATCGATCCTGCTGGAGCCCTTCCTCTACGACGTCTGGGAATCCTTTGGCGAAGACGGCGGCGCGCGTCGCTTCCTCGACGCCGAGATCGATCCGGCCCCCCTGAAGACTGATCCTGCGCTCCTGAAGCAGGTGTTCGGGAACGTTCTGGAGAACGCCATCAAGTTCAGTCCTGAGGAATCCGTCATCAGCGTGCGCACGCGACGCGACGGGGCGAGCCTTGTCGTCGAGGTTTCGGACGAAGGTTGCGGGGTGCTGCCCGAAAACCGCGAGCGGATCTTCCAGCGCTTCTTCCGCGCGCCTGGCGCCCGCGCCCCGGGTCTGGGCCTTGGCCTCTACATCACGCGCCGCCTGGCCGAGCTGCTTGGCGGCGGCGTCACTGCGGGCGGACGGCCCGACGGGCGGCCAGGCCTGGTCCTGTCCATCACCTTGCCCCTTGCGGAGGCGACATGAACGCCATGAACACGGAACGGCGAATCCTGATCGTCGAAGACGAAGAGCAGTTGCTGCGCATGTTGCGCTCGACGTTGCAGCATGCCGGTTATGAGGTCTTCGCCGCCCGCACGGGCGGCGAAGCCCTGGCCCAGTTCGAAGCAGGCCCCGTCAGCGTCATCCTGCTGGACCTTGGCCTGCCGGACATGGACGGCAAGGACGTGATCGCCGCCGTTCGCCGCGTGAGCGGTGCGCCTATCATCGTCGTCTCCGCGCGCGGCTCCGAGTCCGAGAAGATCGCCGCCCTTGATCGGGGCGCGAACGATTACATGGCCAAGCCGTTCGATGTGGGCGAGCTTCTCGCGCGGGTCCGCGTGGCCCTTCGCCCATCCACCGGCGCCGCCGGGAACGTCGCGACCACCGCCGGCCTGGAGGTGAACTTTCGCGAACGCAAGGCGGTGGTGAATGGTCAGGTGAAGCGGCTGTCCGCGAAGGAGGCCGAGCTTCTGCGCCTGCTGTCCGATGCGAAAGGCGAGATCGTGCCCCACCAGGCGATCATCGACGGCATATGGGGACCGGGCTCCGACGCGGACCTGATGCACGTGCGAGTGCTGACATGGCAGGCGCGCAAAAAGATCGAGCCCGATCCAGCCATGCCGCAGTTCATCATCGCAGAGCCAGGTTTGGGCTATCGGCTGCAGCGGGGGTGAACGTGGCGCTGTGCCCTGAGGGATTTGACGGTTCGGAGACGCCTGACGCCAGCCTTTGCATCCATGTGGCCGTTGCTCTTCGCTACAACAATCAGTCTGCTGAGCCTCAAACATGAGTTCCGAGAGTGTGGTCGCACCCTGCAGGCGCTCGTTCTCCCTGAGGTCCACGAAATCGTCCCCAGCAAGCAAGGCCGAGCAGAAGTCCAATCAAGCCCGCGCCACACATCAGGAGCGCTGGTCGAATGAGGGGCGGTTCATATCTTAGGATAAGCTCTCCATTTCCGGAGCCTGCAGGGAGGTCCACTGCGACCAAAAAATTCTCCCGCGCGGTCACCGAGACACTGCGACCTTTAAACTCGGCTCTATAGCCAGGCCAAGCGAGTCGAGCGAACATGATCGACCCACCGGAGTCGTTCACGCTGCTAACCTCAACCCGCTCCAAAGCCGCCCGCGCATGCACTGATACGGTCCTTAGATTCGATGACGACCATGCGACCGACCCGCTAGGCCATGCCTTTGGCGTTCGCCGCACGTACGTACGGATATCATTATCATGCGCGACAGCGACCCAGTTACGATCGAGTTCTTGCTGAACGTCGTCCGCCAAAAGGTGTTGTCGAATCGAAGTCCAGCCACCCCATGCCGTGTCCTTTGTCTTCGGGCGCAGTTTAAAGCCATTTCCCGTGTAGGCCCTAATTTCATCAATTCGCAATAGGTCCGCAAGCGGTGGTCCAGTCTTCGTCGGAATAAATAGTTTAGCGCCGACCTGCGCGCACACTAGCCCATGCACCTCAACACACATCGCTTCTGAGAACTTGCGGAGCCCAATCGGCGAGTATCCTGAAATTGTCGATCGCCCCTTCATGAGGGGCATTGCTCCGAAGCTCTCTACAATGGGGTCTTCACCTATAAAGGCCCCAAAGGGCGCTATGAGAAAAGAGTAGCCGCGTGGAACCTCGCCAAGATCAACACTTCGAATGGCAGGGTCGGTGCGCGACCACTCTGGTACATTTTCATTCGCCGGAATGAACACTCTGGTGAAGATCATTATGATCAGTGTTCCGGAAATTATACTAGCACCAAAAAATCGGGGCGCATTCTTCGCAATCAAAATAAATGTAGTTAGAAGAAATGCGAGTATCGCCGCCCCCACCGTCGCGATAAGCCATAGGGCGGGCTGAATTTGAACCGACGAAAGCAGGCCAAATGCTACCAAACCAAAACTGATCGCTGTCCGTTGAGGTGTAATTTTCCAATAATTACAAAACGAAGCGGCGGAACAGAAAATTAGTAATATATACAAATGGAAAAATGGAAGAAACCGTATCGGTGTTCGGAGGCTTCCGACGGTGTCAGGGCCCTGAGTTGCTACGATGGTCAACAGAGTTAGAATTGATAAAGCTGCGATCGGAACGTGTCGGGCAAGAAGGCGATTCCACTTGAGTAGTGGTAGAAATGGTAGGACAAACCAGGCGCAGTAGAAGATTGGCGTCAGAAAATCTATTGCAGATCCCCACCTTGAATGACCAAATTGAAATGGGCTTGATAGGCCCATTAGCTCGTACAGGTTCACAACCATACCCGCGGAATTCAATACGCCGGTGTCTCGGGCCGATGTTCGGCTCATAGCGAGCAGGGGAAGGACGGCGGGTGACGCAATTAATGCCCCGATAACGAGGCTCGAAAATATTGGTAGCGAAGCACCCAGCCCTTTATCATGTATGCATCTAGTTAGTGCATAAATTATACCAAAAGCTCCTAGGGCTAGAACGGTATGTGGCCAACCTGAAGAAATGGTCAGGTAGACAAATGCGACGGCTAGAGCCCATTGAAGCCGTCCCTGGTGGGCCATAATTATATAAGCCGCAGCCCAAACGAACCACGTTATTGAAACCAGTCCGGGTATCCAGCTGGTTGCATACCAATAATAGATAAAGTTGTTCGCGGAAAAGGCCACCGCTGCCACAAGCGCCATTTCGCGTGATGCTTTGCAGGCCAATCCAAGAACATATGTACCAACACATAATATAACTATATGGAAGGTCGTGATGGTAGCTGCAGCGGCGGGGAGGCTTCCTGTGAGACTTGCGATCGCGTAGATCGCCAGAGAGATCGGATTCAACAGTGCGTATTGGTACTCAGCTAAGAGGGCGCCGCCATTCTGCATCTGGAGCGTTACGAATGGAAGTCGTCCCTCAAGAATATTTTGACCTACCGATACAAATATTGGCGTGTACTGGGATTGCATATCGTCACGAAAGTATGCGCGATGGTTCAATAGTAGTGGAAAGGCCGATATCGCAGCGCCTAGAATTGTTGCCATAAATGGGTAGACAATTTTAGGATTTTGGAGAGTTTTTGGCACCGGTCGCATATGTATATTCTCTTCTATATCTCTTCGAGATCAGATGATTGCACCAAGTGCGATATGATATATTTCCGTTGGACGATATGTGCCTCGATGCCGTGAATTATTTCGCCTCACGGGCGGTGGGGTCGAAGCAGTGCGAGCGCCACTGACGCGAAACGGTTGACATGACGTGGCCCTTGTCCGGCTTGGTCGGAACCTCATAGCATTTGCATGTCGATTCGTGGCGATCCGGCCCCTCGCTAAAGCGGTCCGTGCGACGATTCCAAGGTCGCCTCGGTTTCACTAACGTACAGTTGCAAGCCGTCGGCGTAACCAGCCGTAGCGAGAGCTTGTGGTTGATCTGGGCCTCGGTTGATGTGGGGGGAGGCGCGGGCGGAGCTGTCTTTTTGCGCGGCGTGCCGGCCGGACTCCTCGATGAGGCGAGGGGCGCAGTCCGGGGCGTCATCCAGTCGAGCTTCGAGTGCGGGCGGGCTTCGTTGTAGTCCCGTCTGCTCCCGCAGGATTGGGGTGATTTGCTCTTACGTGGGCCGTGACCACCTCGTCCGTCCGTCCCCTCCTATAGGCCGGACTCCAGCAGTCTGCGGCAAAGTTTCAGGGGTGGCCAACGCCACCGATATCAGCCAAGTCTGAGATCAGCCGCGGACTTGCGTGGCGGCGGTGTGGGAGATGGGGGGGCACGTCGGTAGTGTTGAGCGCCCTAGCCGAAGCGGCGCCTTTTGAGCAGGAGAAAACCCCGTAGTCGCGAATGAGGGTCAGGGCGCCATCCGCTACACTGTAGACGGGCATTGGGGCTGGAGCTTGCCATATGAACCAGCGCTTCGGGACCAATCTGCGCGGAATATCGCCTTCGGAATCACCTATGGGGACCACCACCCACTCTGGGGCTGCGTCTTGGCCACAGAGATTGTGCAGGGTGGTCCGGTTGACGATCAGGGGAGAACGATCACGTTCTCGTTGCTGGATGACCAAGTCTGTTCGGTGGCGCAAACCGGCGTTTGCGAGCGCATCGTTTCGACGCTTCCACTCCAGCGCTAAGGCGCGATCGAACACTACACCAGCGCCGCTGTAATCCGCGAGCCAGGCCGGACGTCCGATCCATAGCCAACTCTCTCCACCCTGTCCGCCGAACCAAAGCACAGAGCCTGTCGGAATTACTGTTCGAAGTGCCTGGGCGCCGGCGCCCGCCTCAAGGGTGCGGGTATATGAAGAACGCCCGTCCCATGTGACTACCGCGAATGCTGCGGTAGCGAATGAAATCGCGACAATAATATTGCGTTTGAAAGGAGGGAGTTCCAAAAATCTATTTTGTATCCCAATAGGTGCTAATGCTATAAGGGTTGCGGCTTGCAGGGGGGGGGTAAGAATATTATTCCAGAGGCCAGAATAGATTTCATATACGCCAGAGTTTACCCTTATTTGTGCGACCAATTTAATGGTGACCTCCACCGCAACAGAAAATCCCCAGACGAACCAGAGGCACCGAGTAACGATGCGCGGGGGTTTCCACAGTGCGGGGAAGAGCAACAGAATGGAAATTGAAATGTAGCATACGAGCGCCGTGCTTAGGTTATCATTACTCAGCCAGGCTAGGAGTAGCAAGGGAACAGCAGCCTTACCATTTTCGCCCCGATCATGGAGAGCTTTTGTCGCCAAGACCAATGTGGCGGGAGCTAGGAAGGCGGCGAGCCATTGCGCCCGCCATGGCTGCGCTTGCATGATTAGAACTGAAGGAAAGATTGCAGTTACAGCAATTCCGACGATCGTCACCATGATCACGGTTGTTGTTATATTTCGTATTGGCGGTCGAGATACCCAAGATACAATTCCGAGAGAGGCGAGTTGATTTGCACAACTCGCCCAATCCTTCAAAAGCCAAAATCTGGGAAAAAGATGGGGACTTCGTATGGTAATTACGTTTAGCCAGATCGGGTCAAATTCCTCCGTCATCCTTGAGATGATGGGCGCGTTGAAGGCGTCGCCAATTACCAGAGCAATGATGCCAAACACTGGCGCCGCAATCCAACGCCTGTCCTCGGACACCAGCACGACGAATCCGACCACGGCGATCGGGATCGCCATGATGGGATGCAGGAGCGCGCTCATCGCGATAAATGCGAAAGCGGCTAACTTTCGACCACGGACGAGTGCGGCGAGCGCCGCCAAGCCCATTGCTTCTGAGAATAGTCGAGGCGTTACGAAGGGTTCTGCGATCTCAAAGATGGAGTGTCCGCCGTATCCGCCTGGCAGCGCCGCGAGGGCTATTAGGCTGATCCAGAGCGCCGCACCGCGCAGATAGTGCGAGAGGAATGAGGCGGCTGCGATCAGCCATAACGCGAGCCCCAGCACGGTAAGCAATATCGCCGACTGGGCCGTCCCCAGCAAGGCGATCGTCCAGTACATGAGTGCGTTGACGATACTGAATGCAGACTGGCCGTCGTGGGCGAAATCGATTTCAGATCCCAGCGCATGGGGATGCAGGTCCGCAAGCGCGCGACCGACATAGAGCCACGCGTCGTGCTGGATCCCTCTGTATCCTCGGCAAACCGCCCAAACGGCCACGACAGACGCCGCCGCAGCAAGCCGCAGCAGCCAGCCCTCGCGGCCAAAATGTTGCGAACCAGCCCCCCAGGCCCGCATCAAATCAGTCCTCGTGGCCACGCGCCAGAATGCAGCGCTCTATTGCGTAGCAGACGAATTGCCCGATGCAGCAACGGTCGACATCAGGCCGCAGCCTTCGCCGACGCCGGCCGCTCCCGTCGGCCCCTTGGTGAATAGCAGCACCCGCCGGACGCCGTAGTTGAACAGGAAGCCAAGGCCTGTCGCGGGGATCTTGGCCAGGGCGTAGGCGAGGCCGAAGCCTTCCACGAAGAGCGCCATCAGCGCTTCGTTCATGGCCAGGCCGATCAAGCCGATGATCGCGAAGCCTCCGGCCTCCAGCCAGCGGTTCTGCAGCCGGCGCTCCTGGAACACCCAGGTGACCGACAGGATGTAGTTGATCACCAGTCCCGCACTGAAGCCGAGGGCGGCGGAGACGAGGTAGTGCACCTTGAACAGCTCGGTCGCGGTCACCAGCACGGTGAAGTCGGCGGCGAGCGCCGCGGCGCTGGCGACAAAATAGCGGAAGCCCTCGCCCGCGAGGGTGCGGGCCACGCGGAGCGCAGGGGCGATCATGCCGCCGTCTCCGGTCGGCGCCGCCACGCGGCGATCGGGCCTGGCCCGGTGGGATCAGTCAGCAACAACGTCACGCCACGTCCCCTTCAAGTCCCGACAATCTATACGGCCGGGAGCCGCCCGTCGCCTGGTTGGGCCCGGAATTCGTCCGTCCACCAGTCATGCCACGGCTGAATTTGGGATTCGTTACCGCGCGTCGCCTCGCGATCCCTGGCCGGCGGCATGCTGACCGTTGACCTGAAGCCTTGCCTTGGCGCAATAACTGATATGCCATCGGCTTCGTCGGGCGGAAAAGAAACAGGGGGAGCCATGACGGCTTACGACTACATCGTCATCGGCGCGGGTTCGGCCGGCTGCGTGGTGGCCGGACGACTGGCGGAGGATCGCAGCGCCAGGGTTCTCTTGCTGGAAGCCGGCACGCGGAACCGCACGATGCTTGTCTCCATGCCTGCCGGCATTGCGGTCACTTCGCTGAACAGGGGCCCCCAGAACTGGCTCTTCGAGACCGAACCCGAGCCGCATCTCGACAACCGGCGCCTCCAGTGCCCGCGTGGTCGTGGGATCGGTGGATCGTCGGCGATCAACGGCATGGTCTATATCCGCGGCGCGTCGCAGGACTACGACCAGTGGCGGCAGATGGGCCTCAGCGGCTGGGGCTACGAAGACGTGCTGCCCTACTTCAAGAAGCTGGAGCGCCATGTTGACGGGGAGGGGGCCTACCATGGCGGCTCCGGCCCGATCCGCGTCCGCCGGGCCAACGACGTCAATCCGCTGTACGACGCCCTCATCGAGGCGGGGCGCCAGGCGGGCTATCCGGTCACGTCCGACTTCAACGGCGCGCAGCAAGAGGGTTTTGGCCGCTACGACGCCAACATCGCCAAGGGCCGCCGCTGCGGGCCGGGCGCCGCATTTCTGTCTGACCCGCCGCCCAACCTGACCATTCGCACCAACGCGCGCACCACCCGGCTGATCATCGAGAAGGGCCGTGCGGTCGGCGTGGAGTTCGCCGGCAAGGGCGGCGTGCGCGAGATCGTCTACGCCGATCGGGAGATCGTCCTGTCGGCCGGTACGATCCAGTCGCCCCATATCCTGCAGCTATCGGGCGTCGGCGATCCCGACGCCCTGAGGGCCGCCGGCGTGACGCCGATCCACGAGCTCAAGGGCGTCGGGGCCAACCTGCACGACCACCTCGACGTACCGGTCGCCTACGACTGCCCCGAGCCCGTGACCATGCACAGTCGGACCAAGGGCCTGAAGGCCCTGGGAATCGGGCTCGACTACCTGCTCTTCCGCAAGGGCCCGGCGGGCGACGCCGTCTGCCAGGTCGGCGCCTTCCTGAAGTCGCGCCCACAGATCGATCGCCCCGACATGCAATGCTGCATCGTCACCGCGGCCATGAAGGACAACCGGCTGGTCCCTGGCTACATGTTCCGGATCTGCCAGCTGAACCCGGAAAGCCGCGGGCGCGTCGACCTGCGCTCGGCCGATCCGTTCGAGGCGCCGAAGATCCTCTTCAACTATCTGTCGACGGAGGCGGACCGCGTCGCGCTCAGGGGCGCGGTGAAGGTGGTCCGCAACGTGATGAGCCAGGGCGCCGTCGACCGTTTCCGCGGTTACGAAATCCAGCCGGGCTCGGACGTGCGGACGGACGACGAGATCGACGCCTGGGTGCGGGCGACCGCCGTGAGCGACTATCACCCCGTCGGAACCTGTCGCATGGGCGCCGCCGGCGATTCCATGGCGGTCGTGGACGACCAGTTGAGGGTCGTCGGACTGGAGGGCCTGCGGGTGGCCGACGCCTCGGTGATCCCGGTCATCGTCAGCGGCAACACCAACGCGCCGTCGATGATGATCGGCGAGAAGTGCGCCGACATGATCCGGACCGGAGCCGCGGTGTCGCTGGCCGCCTGACGCCGGTGGCGAACTGCGCCAGTGTTCAGCGCGGAGAATCCGCGTAGGCTACCTATGGTTGCTACGTGGAGCCGACTGATGAGCAGGCGGCCTCAAGATCCCCGCACGTCTCGCGACGCCGTCGAGTCGATGCGCCGGCTTGAGGGCATCGTCGCCTCGGCGATGGACAGCATCATTACGGTCAACGACGCGCACCGCGTCGTCCTGTTCAACCCGGCCGCCGAGCGGATGTTCGGGATCTCGGCCGACGAGGCCATGGGCCAGCATATCTCGCGCTTCATGCCCGAGCGGTTCCGGGCCGGGCACGAAGCCCACATCCGCCGGTTCGTCGAGACGGGGGTGACGAACCGGCAGATGGGATCGCTGGGCGCGATCAGCGGCCTGCGCGCCGACGGTTCGGAGTTTCCGATCGAAGCCTCGATCTCCCAGGTCGAGGTCGGCGACGAACGCCTCGCCACCGTCATTCTGCGAGACATCACCGAGCGCAAGGCGTTCGAGGACGCCCTTCAGGAAAGCCAGCGGCGGATGAAGGGCATTGTGGAGTCGGCGATGGACGCCTTGATCTCCGTCGATGAGGCGCAGCGCATCGTCCTGTTCAACCCGGCCGCCGAGCGCATGTTCGAAGTCTCGGCCGCCGAAGCGATCGGCGGGCCGCTCAGCCAGTTCCTGCCGGAGCGGTTTCGCGCGGGACATTCGGAGCATATCCGCCGTTTCAAGGAGACGGGCGTCACCAACCGCCGGATGGGGGCGCTGGGCGCGGTGAGCGGTCTGCGCGCCAGCGGCGAGGAATTTCCGGTGGAGGCCTCCATCTCGCAGGTGCAGGTCGGAGGCGCGCAGCTTGCGACCGTCATCCTGCGCGACATCGCCGAACGCCGGGCCAATGAGGAGGCGCGCCTGCTGCTGGCGCGCGAAGTCGACCACCGCGCCAAGAACGCCTTGGCGGTGGTGCAGGCCCTGGTTTCGCTGACCCAGGCGGACACCAAGGAGGCGTTCATCGCAGCCGTTCGCGGCCGCGTCTCCGCGCTCGGCCGGGCGCATTCCCTGCTGGCGCAGAACCGCTGGGAGGGCGGCGACCTCGCCCAGATCGTGGCGGAGGAGACGGCCGCTTATCGGGGGCCGGGCCAGATCGAGGTGCGAGGCCCCCCCCTGGTGCTCAACCCCAACGCGGTCCAGCCGGTCAGCCTGCTGATCCACGAGCTGGCGACCAACGCCGTCAAGTATGGGGCCTTGTCGGTCGCCACGGGGAAGGCGGCCTTCTCGTGGTCCATCCTGCCGGGGCGCGAGCTGCAGCTGTTGTGGATCGAGAGCGGCGGGCCGCCGGTGGTTGCACCCACCAAGGGGGGCTTCGGGTCCACCCTTGTGAGGGAGGTGGCTACGCGCCAGTTGCAGGGGGCGCTGGAGTTGCGTTGGCCCGCCGAGGGCTTCGAGTTGCTCGCCACCTTGCCGGCCTCGGTCTATCGCAGCGAGGGGGCCGGATTGCGCCGCCCCGCCCCGACGCCGGCGGCCGCCTATCCGGCCCCAGGGCTGGCTGGCCGGCTGCTGGTGGTGGAGGACGAAAGCCTCGTGGCGATGGAGCTCTGCCAGGGCCTGGCCGCGCTGGGCTGGGAGGTGATCGGCCCGGCCGCCACGGTGGATGAGGCGTTTCGCCTGGTCAAACGCGAGGCCCCGCTCAATGCCGCCGTCCTCGACGTCAACCTTGGCGGGGAGTTGGTCTATCCCCTGGCCGAACGGCTGCAGGCGATGGGCGTGCCGTTCGTGTTTTGCACCGGCTACCAGCACCTCGACGACCAGCACCGGTTCTCGTCTTCACCGGTCGTCCGTAAGCCGGTGGAGATCGACCACCTGGACCGCGAGCTCAGGCGGTTGGGGGAGGCGGCCTGAGCAGGGCCTAGCCGGACGCGGCGCGCGCGACCGTGACGATGACCCGATTCACCGGCCGAAAGACCCCGGCCTCGCCGTTGCTCGCGGCCGGCGGCGACAGGCGCTTGTAACGCATCGCGGTGGACAGCTTGCGGACCAGGGAAATGCCCAGCCCCCCGAGCGCGGCGTCCTTCAGGGAGCGAAAGGCCTGGGGCTCGGCTCGCTCGATCGGGTTGAACGGCGGACCGTCGTCCTCGAAGGTCAGCTCGACCTGGCTGGCGCCCGCACGCAGGCGAACGCGCACCGACTGCCCGGACCCCGGCGTAAAGCCGTGGCGGATCGCATTGGATGCAAGTTCCTCGAAGATGACGTCGATCCGGTGCGAGACCACGGGATCGAGGTTGTGCGCGGCGAAGAACCGCTCGAGCTCGGGGCGGCTCGCATCAAGGGCCGCCAGATCGTTCGCCAGGATGAGCACGACCTCTTCCCTGATCCGCCGGGTGTTCTTCAGGCCGTGGCCGGCTGCGTCGCGATGGATCAAATCATCAACTCACGATCAGCTCGAGCGCCTCGGCGGGCGAGTCGGCCAGGGGGATGATCTCCATCAGCGAGGTGCTTTCAATCACCTCGAGCACGCCGGGCGAGGCGTTGCAGAGGGCGAGCCGGGCGCCCTTTTCCGCGAGGGCGCGCGCGGCGCTGATGAGCATCCTGATCCCGACCGAGGCCAGGAAATCCACCTCCTGAAGATCGACGATGGTGGGACGGGCCTTGGGCGTGATCGCCTCGATGAAGCGGGCTTCGATGTCGCCGACGCCCACGGTGTTCAGGCGCCCCGTGAAGGCGACCAGGGTGGCTCCGTCGAAGCCGCTGACCCGCATTTCCATCCAGGACTCCTTACTCGCCCGCGCGATCAATCGAAGGTCATGACGACAAGCGAGAAGTCGTCGTCAAGCTCACGCGAACGCGCCTTGCCGCGAACCGCCTTGAACAGGCGCTCCGACTCCGTGAGCCCCTCGACGGCGGGCTGGAGCAGATGCGGCACGAAGTCCGACAGGCTCCACTGCACGCCTTCGGTGCTCATGATCTCGAAGACCCCGTCGCTGAAGATGTAGAGGGACGCCCCCGGCGGGACAATCACGCTGTCCGACCGGAAGACCTTGCCGGGCATGGCGCCGATCATGGTGTTGGGGGTGCGCAGCGCGATCGCCTCGGACCGGTCCGGCGGCAGGAGGTAGCTGGGGTGGTGACCGCCGCTGGCGTAGTCCATGCGCCGCGAGACCCGGTCGTAAACGCCGTACCACATGGTGAAATACATGTCGGCGTGCTCTTCCATGCCGAACATGTCGTTCAAGGTGCCCAGCACCTGTTCGGGCCGCGTCATGTCGGTGTTGGGCAAGGCGCGCTGGCGCAGCAGGTTCATGACCGCCACGCTGTGCATGGCCGCCCCGGCGCCGTGTCCGGAGACGTCGAACAGATAGCTGTAGAACAGGGTGTCGCTCAGCGCCCCATAGCCGAAGGCGTCGCCCCCCAGCTTGGCGCAGGGCTGGAAGAGCCAGTCAGTGGTGATCGGCCCCTGCCGGAGCGGGGCCGGCAACATGGCCTGGACGTAGGAGAAGGCCGTCGCCAGGTCGCGGTCGAGCTCGTCGGATTTGCGCAGCTGTTCGCCGGTGAGCCACTCGTGCTTGAACGCCTGACGGCCGACCTGAAGGATCTCCCCGACGCGCAGGGGCGTCGGCTGGGATAGCCGCACGCCGTCGATGAAGGTCCCGTTGGTCGAGTTCAGGTCCGTGATGATGAGGTCCTCGCCCGCCAGGTTCAGGCGGCAGTGCACGCGCGAGACCTCGGAATCGCCCAGCACCACGTCGGCGGGGGGCGAGCGGCCCAGCGTGAGCCCGGTCGCGCCGATCAGGAAGCGGCGGCCGATCTCCGATCCGTCGATCTGCTCCAGGCAATGCAGCCGGTCGGCCAGGCCGGAATCGAGATTGTGGGCGACGGTGATGATCTGGGTGCGGTCATTCTCCACGGTGCGTGCGCCCTCCTGGGGCGAAGATGCTCAAGCGGAAACAGGTCATGCGCCGGCCGGGGAGGGGGCGCTGACGAAGCGGATGAGGATAAGGGAAACATTGTCGGGGGCGCCACGGGCGAGCGTCGTTTCGAGAAACGTGTCCGCCGCCTGCTCCAGGTCGCTCGCCGAAAGGCCGACGAGAATCTCTTCGTCGCTGATCACCCGGGTGAGGCCGTCGCTGGCCAGCAGGAATGTGTCCTGGTCGGCGAGATCGCCGTGTACGAAGTCGAGCTCGAGCTGCGGCGTCGCCCCGACGGCCCGCCGGATGACGTTCGCATTGGGATGGGTCGCGGCCTCCAGAGGGTCGAGCTCGCCCGCATCGACCAGCTCCTGCACCAGGCTGTGGTCCCGGGAGAGCTGGCTCAGGGCGCCGTTCCTGGCCTGGTAGGCGCGGCTGTCCCCGGCCCAGAGGCAGGACCAGGCGTGCTCGTCCGCGGCCATGAGGACGACCGTGGCGCCGATCGTACGCTCTCCGGCCATGGCGAGCAGTTCGCCATTGGCCTCCAGCACGGCCTGGCGCGCCGCGTGGGTCCGCACCATGAGGTCGGCCCCGGCGTCGGCGCCGCACTCGGCGAGTTTCTGTACGATCAGGGCGCTCGCCACCTCGCCGGCCTCGTGCCCGCCCATGCCGTCGGCCACCGCCCATAACGGAAGATTAGGAGTACAGAGGACAGCATCCTCATTGAGCTTGCGTCTGCATCCGACGTGACTGCGAGCGACGCACAAGAACGGCATGCCGACTTTCCACCCCGTGTTCTGCTCGCAAGTCCCTGGCTATACAGCGCTGACGGCGCCAACCTATGCAACAGGGATTGCGCTGGACGGGAGCAAAACGGCTTGAGTGCGCCGTATCACAACAAGGCCCTTCGGGAAGGCGCGGTGCTCCGGGAGTGGCGCCTTGAAAACGTGCTGGGCGTTGGCGGATTCGGCATCGTTTACCGCGGCCGGGGGCTCTATTTCGACGAAGTCGTGGCGATCAAGGAGTATTTCCCGGGGGCGATCAGCGACCGGGTCGACGAGACGACTGTCGCGCCGAACGATTCGTCTTCCGAGGAAGTCTACAATCTCGGCCTCTCCAAGTTCCTCGAGGAGGCCAAGATCCTATGGAACCTCTCAAAGCCTGACCGGCATCCGAACATCGTGGCCGTGCGCAGCCTGTTTCAGATCAACGGCACCGCCTACATGGTCATGGACTACGAGAGCGGGGTCTCTCTCTCGCAGATGTTGAAGGACGGCCGGGAATTCAACGAGGCCGACCTGCTCGCCATCGTCAAACCGATCGGTCACGGGCTCGACCGCGCCCATCGGGCCGGGGTCCTCCATCGCGACATCAAGCCCGCGAACATCCTGGTGGATCCGGTCGGGCGGCCGGTCCTGATCGACTTCGGATCGGCCCGGTTCGATTCCGGCCAGGCGACCAGCACCAAGGTCACTTTCTACACGCCGCCCTACGCGGCCATCGAACAGTATGTGAAGACCTATCCGCAGGGGCCGTGGACGGACATCTACGCCCTTGGCGTCACCCTGTACGAGTGCGTCGCCGGCAAGAAGCCGCCCGAGGTGCTGGAACGGCTGCACGGCGGTCTCGACGAGCCGCTGAGCGAACAGGCCAGGCCCGGCTTCAGTCCGGCCTTCATCCGGGCGGTGGAAGCGGCGATGGCGATCAAGCCGGCCGACCGGCCGCAATCGATCGAGCAGTGGCTGCGCATGTTCGACGCGCAAGCCCCCGTCAACGAAGAGGCCACCCGCATAGCGGTGCTTCGGGACAACCTGGAGCCTCCCCGCGTGGTGGAGAAGCCGCCGGAGCCGAAGAAGAAGAAGGCCGACGCTCCGCCGCCCGTGGCCGCCAAACCCGCCAAACCCGCCAAACGCGCCAAACCTGTCCCGGCGCCGCTCCCGCCTCCGGCGGCCGCTGATCCCGGCGCGTCGGCGGATGAACCTGAGACGGGCGATGACAAGGCCAAGCCCAAGTCGCGCATGCTGCTGCTCGGCGGGGCCGCGGCGGCGGTCGTGCTCGGCGGACTCGGCGCCCTGTTTTTGCGCCCTCATGAGCCGCAGCAGGTCGTCCCGGGCGCTCCAGCGTCGGCGGGCGGGCTGATTCCAGGGCTTCCCGGGCTCCCCGGCGCGGGCGAGGCGCCGGCGGGGAACGCCGCCGCCGTGGCCGCGGCGCCGAGCGGGGTCGTCCAGGCCCTGGACGCGCTGGTCGCCGAGGTGCGCCAGGCGGGCCGGCCGTCCCGCGAAGTCGCCGCGCTCAACGCCGCCGCCGACAAGATCTCCACCCTGGCTTCGGCGACCCCGCCTGATCCGGCCGCCATCGATCAGATCGCGTTCCAGGCCGCCAAGTCGCAAGGCTCGGCCCTGGCCCGTGACGCGGCCAGCCAGACGCGCGACCTGCAGTCCAACGCCGCCTGGCAGGGCGCCCGCGCCAAGGGTCCGCGGGCGAAGCTGGGTACGATCCAGGCCGCGCGCCAGGCCAAGGCTGGCCTGGACGCTTCGGTCGCCGCGATCGGCCGGTCCGCGGATTCCACCTCGGCGGTGCAGGCCGCCCGGCGCGCCCTGGCCGATCACCTGGCCTTCGTCTCGGCGCTGGCGGCGGCGCAGCCGGCCTTTGTGAGCGCGCGCGCCGAACAGGTGATCACGCTCGAAGCGACGGCGCGCCAGGCGGCCGCGGAGGTCGTCAAACTCGCAGCAAATGTCCGCAAGCCGGGGATGTTCGCCTCGGGGTCGAGCAAGCGAAGCTACAAGGTCGCCCAGGACGCCGCAGCGCGCGCCCAGACCCGGCTGGCCGAGCTGGAGCGCCAGGCCCAGGCGGCGCGGTCCGCCACGGACATGGCCGTCGTGAACGGGACGATCGAGACGCTTTCCGCCGGGATCAGGGAGCTGGAGGCTCTGAAGGCCTCGACGGCGGCGGCGCTTCAGAGCGACGGAGCTGCGTCTACGGCGCCGTCGACACCGTGACGATCGTGCGGTTGCGCGGGCGGAAGCGGCCCGCGGCGACCTTCCCCGCGACCGGCGGCGCCTCGTAGCGGACGCTGGACGCCAGGCGAAGCGTCAGGGCCACGCCAAGCCCGCCCAGCCTGGCTTCGCTAAGGCTCGTAAACGGCGCCGGCTTGGGCTGCCCCATCGGATTGAACCGTCGCCCATCGTCCTCGAAGGTGACTTCGATCAGGCCGGGTTTCGCCGTGGCGCGAACATGCACGGACTGGGCCGAGCCGATCGAAAATCCGTGGCGGATCGCGTTCGAGACGAGCTCCTCGAATATCACCTCGAGGCGGTTGACCGCCTCGGCGCTCACGGCGTGCCGTTCGCAGAACCCGAACAGTTCGAGGCGCCCTGCCTCGAGAGCCTCGATCGCGTTCCGCACCACAAAATAATGGTCCGGGGATTCCGGATCAGGTATAGTAAATGGAATCTTTCTCAACTGTGACGTCCGCAAGTCCCCGAACTCCCCGTTCTGGGTTGTCGAGCCCCACGATCCAAGTGATCGCGGCGGCTTTGGCGGATTTCACCTTATCTATGCTTCGTTACATTTCACCTACCGCCGACATGGGCGCTGAATTCAGCGCGCCATCGGGTCGCGACGTCAGCCGATAGTCGGCCGGCGGCAGGGCCGCTCAGGTGCGGGACAGCGCGGCCGCCGAGGCGGGGGAGACGCAGGCGAAGGCCTCGGCCTGGGTCTTGAAGACGGGGATCATGTCCTCGATGCCGCTGATATGGATGATCTCAGCGACCACCGGGCGGGGGGACAGGAGCGCCAGGCGGCCCTTCTGGCGACTGATCGTCTTGGCGCACTTGATGAGGCTCCGAAGGCCGAGCGAGGCCATGAACTCCACCGCCGACAGGTCGATGACCAGGGCTTGCCGGGACGCCGCCACCTCGTTGAGCGGGCCGTCCAGCGCCTGGGCGCTGATGAAGTCCAGGCGCCCCTTGAGGACGACCGTGGTCACGTCGTCCGTCTCGTGCAGTTCGAACGGCATGTCATGGTTCCCTTTGAAGGACCGTGGACGCGTACTTCAATTGCTTCGCGCCAAGGCTAGGCGAGGCGCGGTCAGAACGCGTCAGGGCCATTTGGCCAAACCCGTCAGGAAGCTCGAGCCCTGGTTGGTGGCGTCGAAGGCGTGCAGCCCCAGCGCCTCCGTCAGGCCGATGCAGCTAAGCTTACCCCGCACCGAATTGCCAGCCTCGTCCAGGCGGGGGGAGAAGACCCCGATCCCGATTTGCCGGTTGACCACAGCCATGATGCCGCCGCCGACGCCGCTCTTGGCGGGCAAGCCCACCCGGCTCGCCCAGTCGCCGGCGCCGTCGTACATGCCGCAGGTGAACATCACCGAGAGCGTGTCCCGCACGGACTCGACGCCGAATACGTCCTCGCGGGTCATCGGGTTGACGCCCAGATTGGCCAGGGTCGCGCCCATGACGGCGAGGTCCGCGGCCGTGACCCTGACCGAACATTGTTTGAAATAGACTTCGAGCACGTCGTCGACGGGGGCCTCGAAGCACCCGGCGGCGCGGAGCAGGTGGCCGATCGCCCGGTTCCGGTGCCCCGTCTCCCGCTCGGAGTTGAGCACATTTTCATCCACGTCGAGCGTGCGGCCGGCGGCGCGGCTGAAGAGCTCGAGACTGTCATCGAAGGCGGACGCCCCCATATGCTCGACCAGCCGTGCGGCGACCGCGATCGCGCCGGCGTTGATCATCGGGTTGAACGGCCGGTTCGTGCGGGCGTCGAGGGTGATGGTGTTGAAGGGGTCGCTGCTGGGCTGCACGCCGACCCACCTGTACGCCTCGTCGCGGCCGACCTGCTCGAGCAGCATGGTGAAGGCGAACACCTTCGACACCGACTGGATCGTAAAAGGGCTTGTGGCGTCGCCCACGCTCACCAGTTCGCCGGTGTGGGTGGCGACGGCGACGCCGAACTGGTCGGGCTCAACCTTGGATAGCTCGGGGATATAGTCGGCGACCGCCCCTTCGCGGGTGTCCAGGTAGGCCGCATGCTGCCACTCCAGAACTTCCTTGATCTCGCTCAGGGTCTGCGAGCCAGCCCCTCGGACTGGCTGGGCGGTTTCGGCTGATGCGGTCATGAGGATTGGGTGCGCTCGCCAGTGAGACGGGGCAGGGGGCTGCAGGCGTCGACCGCGCGCCGCGTCAAGAGGGTCGTACGCCCCGATCCGTATCGCCTCACGATGTGCTCCGCCCTGCGTTGCGTCAATCAATCCCGCCACTGACAACCTGTCTGACTTCAGGGGAGGCAGGTGGGTGATGTCCATCAAGGCCAAGCCCGCCAAGGGTCGCGCAGGCATTGCGCCCATTTCTGCGGCGCCGGCGCCAGATCGGAAGGCGCCGCGGGCGCGCAGGCGCCGGACCTGGGTTTCCCCTGTGTAGATGCGTCCCATCGACAAAAAGCTCTGGCGCGCATACGCACGTCGAGGGCGAGGACCGAAGAGCTCTTGATGGCCAGAGACCTGAACGACGCCATTCGATTTGGCTTCCTGGTGCACGACGTATCGAGGCTACGGCGTGTGGTGATCGACCGCGCCCTGAAGCCGCTCGGGATCACCCGGTCGCAGTGGTGGGTGCTGGCCTTCCTGTCGCGCCGGGACGGCATGACCCAGACGGCGCTGGCCTCCGACCTCGACCTGACCAAGGTGGCGATCGGCGGTCTGCTGCAACGGATGGAAGCGGCGGGGATCGTTGTGCGGCGCGCCGACGAATCCGACGCGCGCATCCGCCGCGTCTTTCTCACCCGCACCGGAACCAAGCTGGTCGGCAAGATCCGCGATCAGGTCGAGGGGGTCGAAGACGAGATCCTCGGCCCGGCCACCGACGACGAGCTCTTCACGACGGTCACGACCCTGCGCCGGATGAAGGAGACCTTGCTGCGGATGATCGGCGACGACGCCGAGGCTGCGGCCGCCGAGGCGCGCGGCGAGTACGCGGACGCCGACTGAGTCTAGAGCGCCTGAGGGGGCGGCCAGGCGCCGGGCAGGGGCGGCGCCGCGGTGCGGCCGTTGTCGACCAGGAGCTCGGCGCCAGTGACCAGCAATGACTCGTCGGACGCCAGATACAGCACCGAATAGGCGAACTGGCGCGGATCGCCCCAGGCCGGATCGGCGTCCGTCATGCCCCGCGCCTCGCGCAGGCGGCGGACCATGGGCGTGTCCATGGCGGCCGGATGCACCGAATTGCAGCGGATCTTGAGGCCTTCCATCATGCAGTGGATCGCCACGGACTTGGTCAGGGCGCGCACCGCGCCCTTGGCCGCGCAATAGCCGGCGGCGTAGGGCTCGCCCACGTGGGACGCCACCGAGGCGATGTTGACGATCGAGCCGCCGCCCGAGGCCTTCATCATCCGCACGGCGGCCCGGCAGCCCAGGAAGGCGCTGTCGGCGTTGACGGACTGGAGCTTCTTCCAGTCGGCGAAGGACAGCGCCTCGATCGAACCGGAAATCAGGATGGCGGCGTTGTTCACCAGGATGTCCAGCCGGCCGTAGCGGGCCATCACCTGGGTTTCGACCTGGTCCCACTCGGCCTCTGAAGAGACGTCATGGGCGAGGAAGAGCCCAGGGCGGGGCAGGGAGCGGACGAGCGCCTCGCCTTGCTCCACGGCGATGTCGGTGACGACGACTGTGGCGCCCTCTTCGGACAGCAGTTGCGCCTGGGCGGCGCCGAGGCCCATGGCCGCGCCGGTGACGATCGCGACCTTTCCTTGCACCCGGCCCATGGACGGCTCCTCCGGTTTCTAGACGACCATGCCCAAAGCGCTGAAGTCGGTGTTCGCGCCCGCATGCGCCGTGGCGGAGCCCTGATCGGACGGCGCCGGGGCTTCCAGCATCGACGTCGCCGTCAGTGCGAAGTGGTCGAGGGTCTGCTTGGCGCTCCAGGTGGGGTGCGAGCGGGAGATGTCGCCCAGCGCCCTTTGCCGCGCGGCCAGCACGCTCGAAAGGTATGCGCCCAGGAAGACGAAGCGCTGGTTCATCAGGGCCGAGGTCAAGGCGGCCGGCATGAGCCGCCGCAGGTGCTCCAGGCACCGCAGATAGCCGGAGTTCCAGCGGTTCTCGAGCGCATCCATCATGATGTCGCGGTGGCTCATGGCGAGCATGGTGATGAAGCAGATATAGTAGTCTTCGTTGGGCTGGTCCCCGATCGCCCCGTGGATCAGCACGTCCACCACCTCGCGAACCGAGCGGGGGCCGCCGTCCGTCTCCAGCCGGTCGAGCTGGTCGTTGCGGCGCCGGTCGATGGCCGCCGCCCCGTCGACGATGATCTCCCGCACCAGGGCTTCCTTGGAGCCGAAATAGTAGCCCACCGCGCCATGGTTCTTCTGGCCGGCGGCCGCTGCGATTTCCCGGACCGTGACGCCGTCGACCCCCCGTTCGGCGAACAGGCGCCGGGCGACAGACTTGATCTGTTCGGCGGCCGCTCCCCGAGCCTGAGCGTCTGGGACGTTCTTCTGCAGTCTCATGGGAATGTTTTGGCCATTGCTTCCCGCTCGCGTCAAGCGCATTATCCATTTGATTTAAATCCCGGGGCGCAGCTCGGGGTCGGGGAGGATACGAGAGTGGCGTTGGTTGGCTCGCGGCGCGCGTGGGTGATTGGGGCGGCCCCGACATGCCGATGACCCCGGCTCAAAGCAAAGCTTCAAGCGTTCTGGACTTCACCGGCAAGTCCGTACTGGTGGTCGGCGGGTCGAGCGGCATCGGCAACGGCATAGCCCAGGCCTTCCGCGCCCGCGGCGGCGCCGTCCATGTCTGGGGCACGCGCGCCAGCGCCGACGACTATGCCGGTGACGACGGCTCCGACCTGGCGGGCCTTGGCTACAGCCAGGTCGATGTGAGCGATCCGGACGCCATCGCCGCCGCCACGAGCCCGTTCGAGCGGCTCGACGTCCTCATCCAGTCCCAGGGCGCGGTGATCTACCGCCGCCAGGAGTTCCAACGGGCCGGCTGGGACAAGGTCATGGCGATCAATCTCGACAGCGTCCTGCATATCGCCACCCGCTTTCACCCCGAGCTGAAGGCCGCGCGCGGCGCGATCGTGGTGGCGAGCTCGGTCGCCGCGTTCCGGGCGACCATCGGCAATCCGGCCTATGCGGCGTCCAAGGCGGGGCTGATCGGCCTCGTGAAGACCCTGGCCCAGGCCTGGGCGCCGGACGGAATCCGCGTGAACGCCTTCGCGCCCAGCCTCGTCGACACCAAGCTGACCAAGGTCACCATGGCCGACCCGCGCCGGCGCGACGCCGCCCTGAAGAAGATCCCCGCCGGCCGCTTCGGCGACCTCGACGACATGGCGGGGGTCGCCCTGTTCCTCGCCTCGCCCATGTCCGCCTACGTCTACGGCCAGACCCTGCTGGTCGACGGCGGCCTCACCCTCTGACCGCGGAGACCCCGATGGATTTCCAGCACACCGACAAGGTGCAGGCGCTGATCGCAAAGCTCGAAGCCTTCATGGACGAGCACGTCTATCCCATCGAAGACGAGCGCCATCACTGGCACCACGACCCGGCCAACCAATGGAAGCGCTGGCCCGGAACGGCGGGGATCAAGGCCAAGGCGCGCGAGGCGGGCCTGTGGAACCTGTTCCTGCCCAAGGACTACGCCCCCTACAGCCCTGGGCTCACCAACCTGGAATATGCGCCGCTCGCCGAGATCATGGGGCGGGTCTATGGCGCGTCCGAGCTCTTCAACTGCGCCGCGCCGGACACCGGCAACATGGAGGTGCTGGCCAAGTATGGCTCGCCCGAGCAGAAGGCCGAATGGCTCGAGCCGCTGCTGGCCGGCGAGATCCGCTCGTCCTACGCCATGACCGAGCCGGACGTGGCCTCGTCCGACGCCACCAACATCCAGACCACCATCAAGCGGGACGGCGACGACTACATCGTCAACGGGCGCAAATGGTGGATCTCCGGGATGATGGACCCGCTCACCAAGCTGATCATCGTGCTCGGCCGCACCTCGGACGACGCCCCCTCGCACCAGCGGCACACCCAGATCATCGTGCCCCGCGACACGCCAGGCGTGGTGGTGGAGCGGCCGTTGACCGTCTTCAGCGCCCTGCACTCGCCGGGCGGGCACGTGCAGATGCGCTTCGACAACGTTCGGGTGCCCAAGGAGAACGTCATCCTGGGCGAGGGCCGCGGCTTCGAGATCGCCCAGGGGCGGCTGGGGCCGGGCCGCATGCACCATTGCATGCGCGCGGTCGGCCAGGCGCAACGGGCGCTGGAGCTGATGTGCCGCCGGGCCGACTCCCGCGTCGCCTTTGGACGCAAGCTCGCTGACCAGGGCTCGATCCGCCAGGACGTCGCCTGGTCGTTCTGCGAGATCGAGCAGGCGCGGCTTTTGACCCTCAAGGCCGCCGACGCCATCGACCGCCATGGCGCCAAGGGCGCGCGGGACCTGATCGCTGCTATCAAGGTGGTGGCGCCGCGCATGGCCCAGACGGTGGCCGACCGGGCCATCCAGATCCACGGCGGCATGGGGGTCAGCGACGACACCCCGCTGGCGGGCATCTTCGCCACCAGCCGCTACCTGCGCCTGGCCGACGGTCCGGACGAGGTGCACCTGTCCCAGCTCGGCAAGCTCACCATCGCAAAACACGTCGCCGAAGCGGGGGGCCGCTGATGTCGCTGACCGTTGAAGGGATCGATCCGGCGCGCCGCGGGGAGCTGGCCCTGGTCGATGAGCGGGTGCGCTACAGCTGGGCCGAGCTCGACCCGGTGCTCAACCGCGCGGCCAACGCCCTGCATGGCCTGAGCTATGGCGCGCGGCGCGTGGCGGTCTTCGCGCCCAACAGCGCCGAGACGGTGCTGGCCTATCTGGCGGGGCTGGAGGCGGGGGTCTCGACCTCGCCGGTGAGCTTCCATCTGACCGCGGGCGAGGTCGCCTACATCCTGAAGGATTCCCAATCGAGCGCCCTGTTCGTCGGCCCTGAGACGCTCGAGGCCGGGCTTGCGGCGGCGGCCGAGGTCGGGCTTGCGACCGTGATCGGCTGGCGCTGTCCGCCGACCCCGGGGCTAATCGCCTGGGAGGACTGGCTGGCGGCCGCCTCCGACGCGGCCCCGCCGGCCGACGTTCCGCCCCTGCCGCACCTGCACTACACGTCCGGCACGACGGGCCTGCCCAAGGGGACCGAGACGCCGCCGGCGTTCTTCCCGCCCGCCGCGACCGTCGCCGAGTTCGCCGAGCTGATGCGCGCCCGCCTGACGCCCTCGCCGGGCCTGGCGGTCGGGCCGCTCTACCACACCGGCCCGCTCGGCCTGGCGCGCAACCTGATGGCCGGCGGCTCCCTCGTGGTGATGGGCCACTTCGACGCCGAGACGGTGCTGGCGACCATCGAGCGGGAAAAGGTCGCGGGCACGGTGATGGTGCCGACCCATTTCCAGCGGCTGCTGGCGCTGCCGCCGCAGGTGCGCGCCAAGTACGACGTCTCCAGCATGCAGCGCCTGGCCCACACCGGCGCGGCCTGCCCGGCCGACGTCAAGCGCGCCATGATCGACTGGTTCGGGCCGGTGCTGGTCGAGGCCTATGGCGGCACTGAGTCCGGCTCGGTCACCATGATCACGTCGGAGGAGTGGCTGCGCAAGCCCGGCTCCGTGGGCCGCGCCCTGCCGCCGTTCGAGGCGGTGATCCTGGATGACGAGGACCGCGAGCTGCCGCCGGGCCAGGCGGGACGGCTCTTCTTCCGCGACGTGACCGGGCGGGGGATCATCTACCGCAACGATCCGGACAAGACCGCCGCGGCGCACGTCTCCCCTGGCGTCTTCACCCTGGGCGAGGTCGGCTACGTGGACGATGAGGGTTATGTCTTCATCACCGACCGGGTCTCGGACATGATCGTCTCGGGCGGGGTGAACATCTATCCGGCCGAGGCCGAGCAGGTGCTGATCGCCCATCCCGGCGTGGCCGACGTGGTCGTGGTCGGCGCCCCGAACACGGAGATGGGCGAGGAGGTCAAGGCGCTTATCGTGCCGCGTGATGCGGCGGCTCCGCCCTCGGCGGACGAGCTCAGCCGGTTCTGCCGCGAGCGCCTCGCCGGCTTCAAGTGCCCCAGGTCCTACGACTTCGTGGACGACGTCGGCCGCAACGCCATGGGCAAGGTCAACAAGCGAGCCCTCAAGCAACGCTACTGGCCGACCGGCCGGACCATCGGCGGCTAGTTTCAGGAAGGAACCATCATGGGACGGGTTGAAGGCAAGGTCTGCATCGTCACCGGCGGCGCGGACGGCCTGGGCAAGGCGGACGCCATTGTCCTGGCGCGCGAGGGCGCGACGGTGGTCATCACCGACCTGAACGAGGAGGTCGGCCGCCGCACCGCCGAGGAGATCGGCGAGCGCGCCCTGTTCGTGCGCCAGGACGTCCGCGACGAGGACGGCTGGCGCGACCTCGTGGCGATGGTCGAGCAGAAGTTCGGACGCCTCGACGTGCTGGTGAACAACGCCGGTGTCCTGCAGCGCGCCGACATCGAGACGGTGACGCTGGAGTCCTGGCGCTTCGTGATGTCGGTGAACGTTGAAGGCACCTTCCTCGGCATCAAGCACGCGGCCCCGGCCCTGCGGCGCGCCGGCGGCGGCTCGATCGTCAACATGTCCTCGACGGCGACCCTGCAGGGCTATCCCGGCGCGCCGTCCTATGTGGCGGCCAAGGGCGCGATCTCGGCGCTGACCAAGTCCGTGGCCATGCACTTCATGAAGAAGGGCGAGAAGATCCGCTGCAACGCGGTGCTGCCGCACAACGCCGAAAGCCCGATGCAGAAGGCGGGCGTCGAGGCGGCCTTCGCGGGCGTGAAGCCTGAGGACCGCCCGAAGATCGACACGGGCTCGCCCTTCGCCATCGCCAACGCCGTGCTGTTTCTGGCCTCGGACGAGAGCAGCGACATCAACGGCTACGAGCTCAACATGGATCGTGGTTCGAGCCTGATCGTCGGCAGCCTGTAGGGGTTCAATTTAGACCTGTAGTGCAGAATTCACTTGCATAGGCGGCGGCCTTGCCGCTCATTGTCGAAGAGCCCGGCGAACCAGGCCGGGGCATGAGGAGGATGTCGGGATGGCGGGTCCGCTAGAGGGTCTCCTGGTGGTCGAGGCCTCCCGGGTTCAGGGTGGCGCGATCGCGGCCGTCTCGCTCGCCGACCACGGCGCCGACGTCATCAAGCTGGAGCCGCCGGGCGGCGGCCTCTATGCGCATGACCTGACCCGCAAGGGCTGGGACCGCGGCAAACGCAGCATCGAGCTGGACATCACCACCCCCGAGGGGCTGGCCAAGCTGGGCCCACTGCTGGAGCGCGCCGACGTCTTCCTGCATTCCCTGGAGCCAGCCGAGCAGAAGCGCCTGAAGCTCGACATCGACAGCCTGCAAGAGCGCTGCCCGCACCTGGTGGTCTGTGCGCTCACCGCCTATCCGGAGGGCACGCCGTTCGCCGGCCGGCCCTACGGCGAGTCCCTGGCCGCGGCGTTGCTCGGCGCCATGGTCGATAAGGGCAGCTCCTTCCGCCCGGGGCCGATGTACCTTGGCCACCCGGCGCTGCACTACGGCCAGTCGTTCCTGGCGACGATCGGCGTGCTCGCCGCCATCAAGGCGCGGCGCGAGACGGGACGCGGCCAGCTGGTCGAGGCCTCGCTGCTGGACGCCATGCTCGCCCAGTCGCCGATGAACAATTGGTGGCAGGAAGACGGCATGTCCTACATCAAGAAGGGCGACAGCGGCGCGCCGGACCGGTTCGGTCGCGTGCGCCTGGTCACCGGCATGTTCGAGTGCGGCGACGGCAAGTACCTGCAGGCCCACACCGGCGGCGCCGGGGCCTTCAAGGCGTTGATGGACATCCTGGGCTTCGGCGACCGGATCCAGGCGGTGAAGGGACCCGAGATGGCCTTCCCGCTGGACGACGACGAATATCAGGCCGCCCGCGTCGACATCGTCGAGGCGTTCAAGAAGAAACCCCGCGAGGTGTGGATCGCCCTGTGCCAAGCCGCCGACGTGGCGGCCTTGCCGGTTCTGGAGCCCGCCCAGATTCTGCTCGACGAGCAGGTGGAGTTCGTGGGCCAGCGCATCGAGATGGAGGACCCGGACTACGGCGTCATCCATCAGGCCGCCCCGGCGGTGATCTACCGCAACGCCCCTCCGGCCAAGCCGAAACCCGCGCCGGCCGTCGGCGCCAACAATCACGAGCTCGAGGCGCTCCTGAAGGCTCCGCCCGGGCCGCGGGAGGCGCCGTCCGGCCGCAAGATCCGCCACGCTCTGGAGGGCCTGCGGATCCTCGACTTCAGCTCATTCTTCGCCTGCGGCTACGCCGGGCGACTGATGTCGGACCTGGGCGCCGAGGTGATCAAGGTCGAGACCCCCGATGGCGACCAGATGCGGCCGCTGCCGGACGTGTTCGACGCCTCGCAGCGGGGCAAGCGCGACATCGTCCTGAACCTGAAATCCCCCGAGGGGCTGGAGGCGGCCAAGCGGCTGGTCGCCACCGCCGACGTGGTCATGCACAACCTGCGTCCCGGCAAGGCAGACAAGCTGGGCATCGGCTATGAGGCGCTCTCGGCGGTGAACCCGCGGCTGATCTACGCCTTCCTGCCGGGCTACGGATCGCGCGGGCCGAAGTCGCTTCTGAAGAGTTTCGCGCCGCTGGTCAGCGGCTGGGTCGGCCTGCTGTACGAAGGGGGCGGGCAGGGCAATCCCCCGACCCGCTCGGTGCTCGGCAACGAGGACTACAACAACGGCTTCCTGGGCGCGGCCGCGGTGCTGATGGCGGTGGAGAACCGCTACCGCACGGGGCGCGGCGAATACCTCGAATGCCCGCAACTGCACTCCAGCCTGTTCACCACCTCCGAGCACTTCCTCGATGCGAACAAGCAGGTGGTCTACGGCCTGCGGATGGACGGCGGCCAGACCGGCTTCAACGCGCTGGACAGCATCTACCGCACGAGCGACGGCTGGATCTGCGTCTGCTGCCGCCAGGACGAGCGGTTCGCCGCGCTCGCCCGCGCGATCGGGCGTGAGGACCTGCTGGGCGATGCGCGCTTCAAGAGCGACCGCGATCGCCTGGCCAACGACAAGGCGCTGCGCGAGATCTTCACCGGCTACTTCGCCGACCTGACCTCGGCCGCGGCCTTCGCCCGGCTCGACGGCGCCGGCGCGCCCAGCGAGATCGTCTGCGAGACCTCCTGGGTGCAGGAAGCGCTGTGGCAGGACTGGGCCATGCAGACTGACCGGGTCTTCGAGGAGAAGGACTCCATGTACGGCCACATCCGCGAGTTCGGCCTGTTCACCCGCCTGTCCGCCACGCCGGGCGTGCGCAAGGGACCGGCCCCGCGGCTTGGCGAGCACACCCGCGCGATCCTGGCCGAGGTCGGCTATTCGCCCGCCGAGATCGACGGACTGATCGCCCGCAAGCTGGCGATCCAGGCGGAACGGGTCACCGGGCGCATCGACCAGGTGCGCGTGAGCGCCGCCTGATGGAGCTCAATCTTCGCTACGACATGAACAGCCCGCCCTTCGGGGCGCCGCTGCCGGCCATGTACCGCACGGCCATCGAGCAGTCCGCCTGGGCCGACAAGATGGGCTTCAACCAGGTGTTCCTGGCCGAGCATCACGGCGCCGAGCACGGCTATTGTCCCTCGTCCATGGTGATGGCGGCGTCGGTCTTCGGGGCGACGCGGCGGATTCAGGTCCACCTCTCCGCCCTCGTGGTCACCCTGCACGACCCCCTGCGCCTGGCCGAGGACCTGGCCGTCCTCGACAACATCTCCGACGGCCGCATCGTCTTCACGGCGGGCATGGGCTACCGGCCGCACGAGTTCGAGATGTTCGGGCGCGACATGACCAAGCGCCTGGCGATCATGAACGAGACCATGGACGTCCTGAAGAAGGCCTGGACCGGCGAGCCCTTCGAATATCAGGGCCGCACCGTCCGCGTGACGCCCAGGCCCGTCCAGCCCGGCGGCCCGAAGATCTATATGGGCGGCTCGACCGAGAAGTCGGCGATCCGCGCGGCGCGGGCCGGCTACCAGTATTTCCCCGGGGTTCCGGACCTCTTCGAGATCTACAAGACAGAGCGCGCGGCGGCCGGCTTCCCGCCGCCTGAGCCGCTGCTGAAGCCGGGCCCCAGCTTCCTCTATGTGTCCGATGATCCCGACCGGGACTGGCCGCTGATCGCCCCGCACGTCGGCTATGCGACGAACACCTATGCGGAATGGGCCAAGGAGCGGGGAACCGGCGATACACGCTACAAGCCGGCGGTGGACCTGGACGCCCTGCGCCAGATGCCGAACATCAAGGTCGTGACGCCGGACGCCTGCTACGACCTCATCAAGAGCCTGGGCCCGCAGAGCCAAGTGACGTTCCACGCCCTGCTCGGCGGCCTCGACCCCGAGCTTTCCTGGAAGAGCCTGCGCCTGTTCGAGACGGCGGTGCATCCGCGCCTCGTCGCCGAGGGGCTGGCTCGCCCGCCGGGACCTTAAGCCGATGCAGGGCGGAAAGGTCGCCATCACCGGGGTTGGGGAGACGGAATATCTCCGCGCCAGCCCCAAGTCGCTCCTGGAGCTGGAAGTCACGGCTTCCCTGGCGGCGATCGAGGACGCCGGCCTGAAGCCCGCCGACATCGACGGCTTCGTGGTCAATCGCAACACCCACAGCGCCGACGAACTGGCCCATGCGCTGGGGATCACTGAGCGGCCGTTCAGCGCGGTCACCGACGTGGTCGGCGGGACGGCGGCGGCGGGGCAGGCCCTGATCCTGGCCCAGCTCGCCATCGAGGCGGGGCTCGCCCGGCACGTGCTGGTCCCCTACGCCTTCCAGGCCTCAAGGCCCGGCGGTCCCTACGGCTTCCATTCGCGCGAGTCCCTGAAGGCCGACCTGGAGATGCCTGTCGGCTATTTCGGCCAGGCCTCCTACTTCGCCATGATGGCCTGCCGTTACGCTCACCAGTTCGGCCTGACGGAGGCGGAGCTGGCCTCGGTGGCGATCACCTTCCGCGCCTGGGCGGCCCTGACCCCGGGCGCGCAGCGGCGAGATCCCCTGGACCTTGAGGGCTATCGCAAAAGCCCGATGATCTCGACCCCGTTCCGGACGGCGGACTGCTGCCTTCTGACCGACGGGGCGGCGGCCTATGTGGTGAGCGCCGCCGACCGTGCCGCCGACATGCGCCGCCTGCCGGTGACGCTCCAGGGCGTCGGCCTGGCGACCACGCGCCTGCCGATCTCGCAGGTCTTCACCCAGAGCGAGGATCTCCTGGCCATCCCGGGGGCCAAGTCGGCGCAGATCGCCTACGCCATGGCCGGGCTTGGGCCCGCCGACCTCGACCTGGCGCAGCTCTATGACGGCTTCAGCATCGTCGCGATCCTCCAGGCCGAGATGCTGGGCCTGTGCGAGCGCGGGCAGGGGCAGAAATTCTTCGCGTCCGGCCGGGCCGCGCCGGGCGGGGCCATGCCGGTCAACACTTCCGGCGGCCACATGTCGGGGGCCTACCTGCCGGGCGTGACCCTGGTGGTCGAGGCCGTGCGACAGCTGCGCGGCGAGCGTGGCGAGGCCCAGGTCGCGGGCGCCAGGACCTGCGCCGTCACCGGCCTGGGCGGCAATTCGCATTCCACCGCCATACTGACGCGGGGTTGAGCGATGGGCGTTCCGATCTTTCCCCCCCGGTTCGAGACCGACCTGCTCCGCCCCTTCTACGAAGGCCTGGCGGCCGGCGAGCTGCGCCTGACCGCCAACGCCCGCACCGGCGAATGGGTCTGGTACCCACAGGAGCCGATCCCGGGCGGCCGGCCCGGCGACACCCTTGAATGGCGCACTGTCTCGCCGCTGGGCGTGATCTACGCCTTCACGCGGGTGGAGCGCAGCCTCCTGCCCGGCGACCACAAGGCCGAGACGCCGTTCACCGTGGTGCTGTTCGAATCCGACGATGCGCCCGGCGCCCGCATTCCCGGACTGTTCGTCGCGCCCGACGGGGGCGAGCCCGCCTGCGGCCAGCGCGCGCGTCTGCGTCCCGTGCAGGCGGGCGATTTGGTGATCGCCGGCTTCGAGCCGGCCTAGCTGTTTGACGATAAAGGGAGAAGGAGCATTGACGATGTCGCGCCTTCGGTCCCATCAGGAGCGAACACCGGTTCGGCGGGGCGTCGCACCGGTTTCGGAGAGCGCATGAGCAGCCCTGGCACCGTCAGCAAAAGGCGGGGCGCAAGCCCCACGCCGGCCGCTCCGGAGGCGCCCGCGCGAGTCCGGCGCTCGGACAAGCCGCAGACCTATTCTAGCCCGGCGATCCTGGCGCGCCGGCGCCGGATCCTCGATGAGACCCGCCAGCTGATCGCCGAGCAGGGCCTGGCGAATTTCAACATGAATGAGCTGTGCAAGCGCGCCGGCGTGGCCAAGCGCACGCTCTACAACGCCTTCCAGACCCGCGAGCAGATGATCGCCATCGCGATCGGCGAGTACTTCCAGGACTATATCGACCGGATCCCCTATACGGCGCCCGCCGGAACCCTGCAGCGGAACATCGAGCGCCTGATCTCGGTCAGCCGGCGCAATGTGCGCATCCGCAATTATATCCGCGCCATCATGTCGATCTTCTTCAGCCCCGAGGTCGATTCCGACATCTGGCGGACCATGCAGGGCATGGCCACCCGGCCGACCCTGGAGTGGCTGACCAACCTGGCCGCCCATCGCCAGCTGCAGCCGTGGATCGACGCCGATCGCCTGGCAGAGGACCTCGTGCGCCTGGAATATGCGGTGGTGAACGACTGGTCGCTGGGCCGGATCCCCGACGACGAGCTGACGCATCATCTCCTGATCAGCTTCCTGACCTTCATGGCCGGCGCCACGCGCGGCGCGCCCAACATTGAGATCCGCGAGGCGATCCGCCAGATCGAGGAGAAGGGCGTGCCCCACGTGAAGGCGGTCGCCAGGGCGCCGGTCGCCAAATAGGACGCGCCCAATAATGCCCTCCGATGCAAAATCTCTTGCGTTTCGGGGCGGGCTCAGCCTCTTTGTGACGCAGGGAGCCTGGGAGCCATGGCCTTGAGTTCGAGCGAAGCCGAAGCGGCGCTTCTGGTCGAGACGTCGGAAGACGACATCTACCGCGTCACCCTGAACCGGCCGCGGTCGAAGAACGCCGTGTCCTTCGAGATGTGGGCCGCCTTCGCCGCCCTGCTCGACCGCATCGAGGCCGACACCCCGCCCCGGGCGCTCATCCTCCAGGGGGCGGACAACTTCTTCAGCATCGGCGGCGATGTGAAGGTCCCGCCGGCGCGCGGGAAGGGCGCCCTGGCGGCGGCCGCCCGGCTGGAGCAGGGCCAAAGGGTGATCTCCCGGCTGCGGGCCCTGCCGACCCCGGTGATCGCCGCGGTCGAGGGCGGCGCCTTCGGGATCGGCTGGGCGCTGGCCATGTCGTGCGATCTCGTCTTCGCCTCGGAGAGCGCGGTGTTCGGCGCGCCCTTCATCGATTTCGGCGTGGTGCCGGACGGCGGCGCGGCCTGGCTCCTGACCCAGCGCATCGGCCGGATGCGGGCCGCCGAGCTGATCTTCTCGGGGCGCACCATCTCGGCGGGCGAGGCCCATGGCCTGGGGCTCGTCAGCCGGCTGGCCCCCGCCGGCCAGGTCAGCGACACGGCGCTGGAGTTCGCCCGTAACATCGGCCGCGGCAACCGGCTGGCGACCGAGCTCACCAAGCGGCTGCTGCATACGGCGGAGACGTCCGACCTGGCGGCGGTCCACGCCCTGGAGGTCGCCTACTGCGCCGCCTGCCAGGCGGGTCCCGAGATGGAGAATGCGCGGCGGTATTTCGCCAGCCTGCGCAAAGGCGCGCGCGAGGAGGGCTGAGGCCGTGCAGTTCGACATGCGCACCGTGGCCCCGGCCACGCGCTACAAGATCCTGACCTCGACGATCACGCCGCGGCCGATCGCCTGGATCACCACGATTTCGCGCGACGGCGTGCCCAACGCCGCGCCCTACAGCTTCTTCAACGCCGTGGGCGACGACCCGCCGCTGATCGTCCTGGGGCTGATCAAGCACCCCGTCACCAGGCTGGTGAAGGACACCGCCCGCAACATCATGGAGACGGGCGAGTTCGTCGTGAACCTGGTCTGCGAGGCCGACGCGGCGATCATGAACGAGTCCAGCGTGGACGCGCCGCCCGAGGTCGACGAACTCGACTATGCGGGCATCGCCACGACGCCGTCCGAGATGGTCGCGCCGCCGCGCATCGCCACCAGCCCGGTCAGCTTCGAGTGCCGGAAATTCGCGGCCATGGACATCGGCCGCCAGACGGTGGTGCTGGGCGAGATCCTGATGGCCCACGTCAAGGACGAGTTCATCTCCGATCGCGAGCGCGTGCACTTCGACACCATGGCCATGAAGCTGATCGGCCGCACCCACGGCCGCGGCTGGTACGTGCGCAACTCCGACAGCTTCCAGATCGAGCGCCCGACGCTGGACCCGATCAAAGCGGGGTTGGAGCTGCCGGAGGAGTGAGGGCGCTCCCAATCAGGCTATTGAATTTATTATAGATCGTCATGGTCGGGCTTGTCCCGACCACCCATGAACACCGCCTCACACGGCTTGGCGCGGCGCCGCCGAGGCTCTGCCTGCGCCATCCGGTGTTCATGGGTGGTCGGGACAAGCCCGAGGATGACGATCAGGGGGTGTAATGGAGTCGCCAACCTAGGGGTGCTCGCCCAGCGCCGTCCGCACCGCGCGTCGATAGGTCTCGATCTGCCGCTCGGGGGTCCAGAAGCCGGGGTCGAACAGGGCCTGGGCGGAGATGCCGACCAGGGCGTCGGAGATCGCGGTCGCCGCCGCCTCGGCGTCCTCGGAGCCGCGGGCGGCGAGGTAGTCGCGCAGGCGATCGCGCGTGCCGGCCAGGCCCAGCCGGTGCTCCTCGCCGAGCGCAGGGTCGAACAGGGCCGCGTTCCAGAAGCTCAGCCAGACCACCCAGCGGCGGCGCTGCTCGTCGGTCGCGGGCAGCAGGGCCTCCATCGCCCGGAGCAGGTCCCCCCCTGTCTCGGCGAGGACGGCGTTGCGGCGCTCCATGGTCTGGGCGGCGGCGTGCCGGAAGGTCTCGGCGAGGACATCGTTCTTGTCGTGGAAATAGTGGCTGATGACCGTCGTGCTGCAGCCCAGCGCCTTGGCCAGGCTGCGAAAGCTCAGGGCGCCGACGCCGCCCTGGACCACCAGGGCGGTGGCTTCGCGCACGACGTCGGCTCTGCGCTGGGCGCCATCGACCACGGCCGGCATGAAAAATCACCTTCAGTGCAATTTTATCTTTATACGACACCTGTTGTACGATACAGATGGCGTATTGATAAGGCCCGACGCCGGCGGCAGGTCGACGGGGGCGGGCGCAAAGAGGAGACGCCATGAGCGCTCAGCAGCAAGAGATCGCCATCCCGGATCACGTGCCCCCGGACCTGGTGCGCAATTTCAGCTTCTGGACGACGCCCGGCATGGCGCCGCAGCCGAACGGCTGCCCTCAGGCGGCGCTCAGCTTCGTGCACCGCGACATGCCGCGGATCTTCTACGCGCCCAAAAACATGTACGACGGCCAGGGCACCTGGGTGATCACGAGGGCCGACGACCAGCGCCGCATCCTGCAGGACGCCGAGACCTTCTCCAACAACCGCTACCTGTTCACCAAGGCGCTGGGCGAGGACCTGCCCATGGTGCCGCTGGAGATCGATCCGCCGCATCACGGCAAGTACCGGATGCTTCTCAACCCCATGATGTCGCCCAAGGTGGTCGACGCCATGGAGGCTGGCGCGCGGGCCCGGGCGATCGCGCTCATCGAGGGGTTCAAGGACAAGGGCGAGTGCGAGGTGCTCAACGACTTCGCCCTGCCGTTCGCCGTCGGAGTCGCGCTCGACTTCCTGGGGCTTCCGCAGGAACGGGGGAGGGAGTTTGTCGGTTGGGCCAAGGCCCAGCTTCACGGCACGCCCGACGAGCGCCTGGACGCCATGCGTACGGTGGTGGCCTTCATGAAAGAGCTTCTCGAGATCCGAAAGAAGCAGCCGGCCGACGACTTCATGGGCGTTCTGGTCAAGTCGGAGGTCGAAGGCCGACCGCTGAATGACCTGGAGATCCTAGGGATCGCCATCCTGCTGTTTGAGGCGGGCTACGACAACGTCGCCGCCGGACTGGGCTTTGGACTTTATCACCTGGCCACCCACCAGGACGACCAGGCCAAGCTGCGCGCGCAGCCGGCGCTGATCCGAACCGCGGTGGAGGAATTCCTGCGCGCCTACAGCACTGTTCAGCTCATTCGCCGCGCGGTGAAGGACGTGGAGTTCGAGGGCGTGAAGATGAAGGAAGGCGATTACGTCTCATGCGCGACCATGATCGCCAACCGCGACCCACTGGAGTTCGCCGACCCTGACAGGGTGGATATCGAGCGGGCTGACAATCGGCATGTAGCCTTCGCCTACGGGCCGCACCGGTGCCTGGGATCTCACCTGGCGCGCAAGGAACTGAATATCGGGCAGGAGGAGTTCCTGGCCCGTATCCCCACCTTCCGCATCAAGGAGGGCACGGCGCCGACCACCTATGGCGGCCACGTGTTCGGCATTGACGATCTCGTGCTCGCCTGGAACTAGCGGGTTGCGAGGGAGGAGCAGCTTCGATGAAGGTCAAGATTCGGCAAGGCGCGTGCCAGGGGCATGCGCGATGCGCGGCCCTGGCGCCGGACATCTTCAAGCTCGACGACGACGGCTTCATCCTGCCGGGCGACATCGAGGTTCCCGCGGGCAAGGAGGCCATCGCCCAGCGCGGCGTGCGCGCCTGTCCTGAGCGCGCACTGGTGGCGGAAGACTAAGCAAGGGACTGAGGCCTACGCGTCCATTGGCGGCCGTGCAGAAGCGTTTCCGCACCTCGCCAAAATGTATCCTTCGTTGCAGTTTTAATCGGCCGGTGGTATCGCTTTGCATCGTCGACGCGGCGCTCGCCGCGACCTTCGGCGAACGTGTGGGCGGGTTGTCTCGTCCGGTCAGGGAGGCGGGTGAATGGCGGACGCCGGCGGCTCAGGCGATGGCGAATTCAGGGCGCAGGTGCGGGCTTGGCTGAGCGAGAACTTCCCGCCCTCGCTCGCCCACAAGAATCCCATTCCCTACCTGAACGACGCGGCGGTCGCGGCGGCCGATCCCGACTTCCAAGTCTGGCGCAAGCGCATGGCCATCACCGGCTGGGGCGCGGCGCCCTGGCCTGTGGAATATGGCGGGGCGGGTCTGGACCAGACCGGCGTGCGCATCCTCACCGAGGAGATGGTGCGGATCGGCGCCTTCAACCCGATCAGGAGCTACGGCAGCATGATGCTGGCGCCGACGCTGCTGGAGTTCGGTGACGCGGCGCAGAAGGCCCGGCATGTCCCGCCGATCGCCCGCGGCGAGACGCGATGGTGCCAGGGCTTTTCCGAGCCCGGCGCGGGCTCGGACCTAGCGGCCCTGCAGACCAAGTGCGAGGACATGGGCGACCACTGGCTGGTCACCGGCCAGAAGATCTGGACCTCCGGCGCCAATCATGCGGACTGGTGTTTCGCCCTCGTGCGCACCGACGCCGCGCGCAAGCAGGGCGGGATCAGCTTCCTGCTCATCGACATGAAATCGCCGGGCATCGAGGTTCGGCCGATCCTCCTGATCAGCGGCGTCACCCACTTCTGCGAGGTGTTCTTCGACGGGGTGAAGGTGCCTAAGGAGAACCTGGTCGGCGAGGTCAACCAGGGCTGGACGATCGCCAAGCGGCTGATGCAGCACGAGCGCGACAGCCTGGCCCAGGGGCGCGGCGAGGGCGCCGACCTTGGCGAACTGGCCCGCCGCTATGTCGGCGTGGACGCCGAGGGCCGCATCCGTGACGCCGACCTGCGTGCCCGGCTTGTCCGGGCCTCGATGCGCGCCCAGGCCTTCACCCTGACGGGCGCGCGCAAGGCCGCCGAGGCCAAGGCCGGCGCCGGCCAAGACACCGTCTCGGTGATGAAGAACCTCGGATCGGACGTCGCCCAGGCGCGGGCCGAGCTGGCGGTCGAGATCATGGGGTTCCGGGGCCTCGGCTGGGACGAGCCCGGTTTCGAAGGCGAAGAAATCGAAGCCGTCCGCGCCTGGCTGCACAGCCGCGCCTTCTCCATCTACGGCGGCACTCACGAGGTGCAGGACAACATCACCGCCAAGCGCGTCCTCGGACTGGGGGACGGCCGATGAGCGGAAGGGCAGGGGAGGCTTCGTCTTGGCGGTCCTGACCGAAGACCAGGCGATGCTGCGCGACATGGCCTCCGCCTGGGCGCGCGAGCGTGCGCCAGTGGAGGCCGCCCGGCGCGCCCGGGAGGACTGGGCGGGCCTGGCCTATGATTCCGCGCTCTATGCCGAGATGGCGCAAATGGGCTGGACCGGCATGGTTGTGCCGGAAGCCTATGGCGGGGCGGATTTCGGCCTCGTCGGCATGGGCCTCGTCATGGAGGCGCTCGGGCGCACGCTCGCCCCCTCGCCGTTGCTGACCAGCGCCCTGCTAGCCGTTTCAGCCATCGCGGTCGCCGGGTCGGAAGACCAGAAGCAGGCCTGGCTGCCGCGCATCGCCGCCGGCGAGGTCGTCGCGACCCTGGCCCTCGAGGAGGGCGCCCAGCATGACCCGGCGGCGACCGCCCTGACCGCGACGTCCCAGGGGTCGGCCTGGCGGCTCGACGGGGCCAAGCGGCCCGTTCCCGAGGGCATGGCCGCGGACCTCGCGATCGTCGTCGCCCGCACGTCGGGCCGGCCGGGCGATGTCGATGGCCTGAGCCTATTCCTCGTCGAGACCAACGCGCCTGGCCTGGACCGGCGAGCCCTTCGTCAGATCGATGGCCGCGGGGCGGCGGTGTTCGACCTGCTCGGCGTCGAGGTCGGGCCTGACGCCCTGCTGGGCGAAGCGGGACGCGGCTGGGCCGTTCTGGAGCGGGTGCTGGATCGTGGCCGGGCCTGCCTGGCGGCCGAGATGCTGGGCGCCGCGACCGAGGCGTTCGAGATCACCCTGGAACACCTGAAGACCCGGGTGCAGTTCGGCCGGGTGATCGGCGAGTTCCAGGCGCTGCAGCATCGCGCGGCCGCGATCCTGGGCGAGTTGGAGTTGACCCGTTCGGCCGTTGAAGCGGCTTTGACGGCCTTGGACGCCGATGATCCGGACGCGCCGCGCCTGACCTCCCTGGCCAAGGCGACCGCCGGGGACGCGCTGCGTCTCGCCGCCAATGAGATGATCCAGATGCACGGCGGCATGGGCATGACTGACGAGCACGTCGCGGGGCTCTACCTGAAGCGGGCGCGCGTCGTCGAGATGGCCTACGGCGGAAGCGCGTACCACCGCGAACGCTGGGCGCGGCTCAGCGGATTCTGACGGCTCCTGGGAAGGATTACGGATCGTGACCACATCGCGGGAAGTCCGCCTGAGAAGCCGTCCGACCGGCATGCCGGACCTCGACACCTTCGAATTCGCCGAGGTCGACACGCCGGCGCCCGCTGACGGCGAGGTCCAGGTCCGCAACCTCTTCATGGCGGTCGATCCGGCCATGCGCGGGCGGATGAGCGAGGCCAAGAGCTATGTGCCGCCCTTCGAACTCGACAAGCCGCTGGAGGGGCCGGCGATCGGCGAGGTCACAGCCTCGCGGTCCGCGGACTTCGCGCCGGGCGACCTGGTCTTCTCGCGCCTGGGCTGGCGCGAGTTGTTCAACGCCCCGGCCGCGGAGCTGAAGAAGCGCGACCGGGACCGGCTGCCGCCGCAGGCCTATCTGGGTTTCGCCGGCTCGCCGGGGCTGACGGCCTATACGGGCCTGCTGCGCATCGCGGGCCTGAAGGGCGGCGAAACGGTCTTCATCTCGGCGGCTTCCGGCGGCGTCGGCTCGGTCGCCTGCCAGATCGCCAAGCTCAAGGGCTGCCGCGTGGTGGGCTCGGCGGGCGGGGCGCGCAAGGCCGCCTTCCTGCGCGAAGAACTCGGGCTGGACGCGGTGATCGACTACAAGGCCGAGCCGAACCTCACCAAGGCGCTGGCGGCCGCCGCGCCCGAGGGGATCGACATCTATTTCGACAATGTGGGCGGCGATCACCTGCAGGCCGCGTTGGCCATCGCCAAGCCCTTCGCCCGGTTCGCCCTGTGCGGGATGATCTCGGCCTATAATTCCGTCGAGCCGCCGACCGCGCCGCGCAACCTGGTGCTGGCGGTGACCAAGAGCCTGCGGCTCGAAGGCTTCATCGTCCTCAACCACCTCGACCTGGAGCCTCAGTTCCTGAAAGAGGTGACGGCCTGGAACGCGCAGGGCCTGCTGAAGCAGGCCGAGACGGTCCTCGATGGGCTGGACCGGGCGCCGGAGGCGTTCCTCGGCCTCTTCCGCGGCGACAACCTGGGCCGGATGCTCGTGCGGCTCGGCGATGAAGGCCGCGCGTCATGATCCCTGGCGGTCCCCAGGCGCTTGAAGGCGTCAAGGTGCTGGACCTGTCGCGGGTCCTGGCGGGTCCCTGGTGCACCCAGATCCTCGGCGATTTCGGCGCCGACGTGATCAAGATCGAGTCCTTCCAGGGCGACGACACCCGCAACTGGGGCCCGCCCTATCTGCGCGGGCCGGAGGAGGAGGGGCGGGGGGAGAGCGCCTATTACCTCTCCTGCAACCGCAACAAGCGCTCCGCGGCGATCAACATCGCCGATCCCAAGGGCGCGGAGCTGATCCGCGCGCTGGCGGCGAAGGCCGACATCGTGGTCGAGAACTTCAAGGTCGGCGGCCTCGCCCGCTACGGCCTCGACTATGCGAGCCTGAGCGCCCTCAATCCGCGCCTCGTCTATTGCTCGATCACCGGCTTTGGCCAGACCGGACCCTATGCCGACCGGCCGGGCTACGACTTCGTCGCCCAGGCCATGGGCGGCCTGATGAGCATCACCGGCGAGGCAGACGGCCCACCGATGAAGGCCGGGGTGGCGATCACCGACCTTTCCACCGGCATGTACGCGACGGTGAGCACCCTGTTGGCCCTGCGTCACGCCGAGCGCACGGGGCAGGGCCAGCACGTCGACTGCTCCCTGCTCGACACTCAGATCTCAATGCTGGCCAACCAGGCCCTGACCTTCCTGGTGGGCGGCCAGAGCCCGGGGCGCCTCGGCAACGCCCATCCGACCGTGGTGCCCTACCGCGCCTTCGAGGCCAAGGACGGGCCGTTCGTGATCGCGGTGGGCAACGACGCCCAGTTCCGTGCGCTCTGTGACGTGATCGGCGCGCCCGAGCTCGCCCGCGACGAGCGCTACGCCACCAACGGCGCTCGGGTGATCCACCGCGGGACCCTCGAGCCGGCGCTGCAGGCGATCATCGCCGACAAGAACGGGCACGAACTGCTGGACGCCCTGACCGAGCGGAACGTGCCGGCCGGCCCGGTCAACACCATTGGCGAGATCTTCCAGGATCCGTTCGTGGAGGCGCGCCAGACCGTGCGCCGCTTCACGCGTGAGGACGGGGTCGAGGTCCCGGTCGTGGCCTATCCGGGCCAGTTCTCGCAGACCCCGGCCGACTATCGCCGTCGTCCCCCGTTCCTGGGCGAGCATACGCGCGAGGTGCTGCAGGACTGGCTGGCCATCGAGCCGGCGGCGCTCGATGCGCTCGGAGAGGCCGGGGTGATCGTGCAGCGCCCATGAGGTCCGCGCCACTCCGCGCTAGTCGCTTGTCCGCGCGCCAATTATATCCCATAGTGCAATAATAGGGAGCGTGAAGGCAGGATGGACAGTCAAGCTCAAGCCGGCGATACCGCCCAGGCTCCGGCCTTCGTCACCTACGCTGTGCGCGACGGCGTCGCCTGGGTGATGCTTGACCGGCCCAAGTACGGCAACGCCCAGAACTACCGCCTGCTGAACCAGCTCGACGCCTGTTTCCGCCGGGCGGTCGACGACGACGCGGTGAAGGTCATCGTCCTGGGCGGCAACGGCAAGCACTTCTCGGCCGGCCACGACCTCGGCACCCCGGAAAAAGACAGCGACCAGCCGCGCGAGCGGATCGACCTTTGGTGGGCGCACGAGGACAAGGGCGGCGCCGAGCGCCAGTACGTACTGGAGCAGGACGTCTATCTGGGCCTGTGCCGCCGGTGGCAGCAGATCCCCAAGCCGATGATCGCCATGGTGCAGGGCGCCTGCATCGCCGGCGGCCTGATGCTGGCCTGGGTGTGCGACATGATCGTCGCTTCGGACGACGCGTTCTTCCAGGACCCGGTGGTGCTGATGGGCCAGCCGGGGGTGGAGTATTTCGCCCACGCCTTCGAACTGCCGCCGCGCATCGCCCGCGAGTTCCTGCTGCTGGGCCTGCGGATGCCGGCCCAGCGGGCCTATGACCTGGGCATGGTCAACCGCGTCGTCGCCCGCGATCAGCTCGAGGCCGAGGTGACCGCCATAGCGGCGGAGATTGGCAAGCGCCCGCGCTTCGGCCTGGCGCTCACCAAGCAGGCGATCAACCTCGTCGAGGACCTGCGGGGCAAGCGGACGGCCATGGACGGGGTTTTCCACATGCACCACCTGGCCCACGCCCATAACCAGCTCACCAGCGGCAGCCTTGTCGGCGGGCTCAATCACAAGGACCTGGCCGCGGCCGGCAAGGACGGCGGCGCCGCAAAAGACTGAAACGCCGGCCAAGACCAAGACGAGGAAACGCCGATGACCCTGACCCGCAGCCTCGAGGAACGCCTGGACGCCGTGGAGTCGCGGCAAGCGATCACCGAGGTGCTCTACCGCTATGCGCGCGGCTGGGATCGGCGGGACGTGGAAGCGGTCGAAAGCTGCTTCTGGCCGGAGTCCCGGCACCGGCATGGCGTCTACGACGGGAGCTCGGCCGATTTCGTGGCTTTCGGCCTGTCGCGCACGGCGCACATCAAGGGCGCGCGCCATGCGGTGACCAATGTGATCATCGAGCTCGACGGTGATCGGGCGCTTTCCGAGTGTTACTTCGCCGCCATCCATCACCGGCCGAACGGGTCCGGGGACGGCGACGAGGAGTACTTCGTCGAGGGCCGCTTCGTGGATCTCTTCGAGCGGCGGGGCGGCGAGTGGCGCATCGTGCGACGTGAGGGCTTGAACGAGTTCGAGCGCGTCCAGCCCCGCGCCCCGACCGCCATCGACGACCTGCCCCCAGAGGTGCGCGGGCGGCGCAAGCCCGAGGACGGGCTCTACGCCATGCTGGCTGAATTCCGCGGGGGACGCTGAAGATGGCCGTCACCGACCTGGGCGGGGAGGGGACGGGCGCCCCGCCGATCGCCGCCGGACGCCCTGCGCCCCGCGCCGGCTACACCCTGGCCATCCTCTATCTGGCCTGCGTGTTCAGCTATGTGGACCGCCAGCTGATTGCGCTGCTGGCGCCGTCCATCCAGGCTGAGCTGCACCTGAGCGACACGCAGCTCGGCTTCGTCTCCGGGACCGCCTTCGCCGTCCTCTATGTGCTTATCGGCGTGCCGCTGGCCCAGCTCTCCGACCGGGTCAACCGGGTGCGGATGCTGGGCGCCGCCCTGGCGGTGTGGAGCGCCATGACGGCGCTCTGCGGCGCGACCACCTCCTTCGTGCAGATGGCGCTGGCCCGGGTGGGCGTGGCGGTCGGGGAGGCCGGGGGCTATCCGAGCTCACTCTCGATCATCAGCGACCTCTATCCGCCGGAGCGCCGCTCGTCGGCCAACGCCATCTTCCTCTCCGGCACGACGGCGGGGGCGCTGGTCTCGCTGGTGGTCGGCGGGATGCTGAACGAACTGGTGGGCTGGCGCTGGACCTTCGTGATCGCGGGCGTTCCCGGGCTCATCCTGACGGCGGTCCTGCTGCTGACCGTGCGCGAGCCCGTGCGCGGCCAGACGGATCCTGGGCCGCGCACGACGGTCAAGCCGACGTCCTTCCCGCAGACCGTGAAGATACTCTTCTCCCAGCCGCTCTACCGGAGCCTGGCGCTGTCGGCGGCGATCTACAATCTGGAGCTCTTCTCCCTGGCGGCGTGGGCGCCGACCTACGCCATCCGCACCTTCGGCCTGAACACCGCCCAGGTCGGCCTGGGCCTGGGCCTGGCGCTGGGGCTCGGCAGCAGCTTCGTGATGATCGCCGGCGGCGGGCTGGCGGACCGGCTCACGCGGCGCTCCATCGCCGCCCCGGTGTTCATCAGCGCGCTCGGGCAAGTCATGATGATCCCGTTCTTCCTGCTGGCGCTGAACGTGACGAGCTTCCCGCTGTTCTGCTTCCTGCACGCCATGGCGTTCGGGTGTTCGGCGATCGGCGGGCCGATGAACGTGGCGGCGGCGCACTCCGTCGCCCCGCCCCAGGTGCGGGGCGCGGCTGCGGCCTTCCTGGTGATGATCGCCACCCTGGCCGGCTATGGCGGCGGCCCGCCGCTGATCGGCGCCATCAGCGACGCCTTGGGCTCGGGAACCCCTGCCGAGCGGTTGCGCACGGCGCTGATGCTGGGCGTGGTCTTCAACGCCATCGCCGCCGCCATCCTGCTGCGCGCGGGCATACATCAGGCGCGCAAGAAGGCGGCGGCGCCAGTCCCGGCGGCCTGAGGGTGAAGCGGGCCGCGTTCTGCGGCGTCGCCGCGCTTGCCCTGCTGGTGGCCGCGCCGGCCTGGGCCGAGGGGCCGGGGCAGAAGTTCTATGGCCGCACGCCTCAGGGCTCCTCGCCGCCGGTCTGGCCCCAGGAGCGGCGGGCGCAGACCGGGGCGCCGAACGTCCTGATCATCATGACCGACGATGTGGGGTTCGGGGCTTCGAGCACTTTCGGGGGGCCGATCCCTACCCCGACATTCGACGCCCTGGCGCGCCAGGGCCTTCGCTTCAACGGCTTCAACACCACCGCGATCTGCTCGCCGACCCGGGCTTCCCTGCTGACCGGCCGCAATCCCCAGGAAGTGGGGATGGGCTACACCGCCAACTGGCCGACCGGATACGACGGCTACAACAGCGTCATCCCGAAGAGCGCCGGGGCGTTGCCTCAGATCCTCAAGCAGGCCGGCTACAACACCGCCATGTTCGGCAAGGGCCACATCACGCCGGAATGGGAGATGAGCCAGGCCGGGCCCTTCGACCGATGGCCCACGGGGCTGGGCTTCGAATATTTCTATGGCTTCCTGGGCGCCGACACCAGCGGGTTCGCGCCCTCGCTGGTGGAGAACACGCGGCCTGTCACGGCGCCGCGCGGTGCGGACTACAACCTCGACCACGACCTCGCGGACAAGGCGATCGGTTGGCTGGCCGACCAGCACGCGGCTGCGCCCGACAAGCCGTTCTTCGTCTATTACGCGCCCGCGACCGCCCACGCGCCGAACCACGCGCCCAAGGCCTGGATGGACCGGTTCCGCGGCAAGTTCGATCAGGGCTGGGATGTGTTGCGGGCGGCGACCGAGGTCCGGCAGAAGGCGCTGGGGGTCATTCCGCCTGACACCGACGAGTCGCCCCGGCCTGCCGCCCTGCCGCGCTGGGACAGCCTGACCGCGGACCAGAAGCGGCTCTATGCCCGCTACATGGAGGCCTACGCCGCGTCCCTCGCCTATGCCGACGAGCAGATCGGGCGGGTGCTGCAGAGCCTTCGCGACAGCGGCGAACTGGACAACACCCTGGTGATCTACATCCAGGGCGACAACGGCGGCAGCGCGGAGGGCAGCTTCGACGGCAAGCTGTTCGAACAATCGCCGCTCGCGGGGATCCCTGAGGACCCCGCCTACGCCCTGGCCCATATCGACGACATCGGCGGGCCGGCGGCCTACAACCTGATCCCCGGCGGCTGGGCGTGGGCGCTGAACGCGCCGTTCCAGTGGGCCAAGCGCTACGGCTCGCACTTCGGGGGCCTGCGCAACGGCATGGTGATGGCCTGGCCCAGGCGCATCCATGATCCCGGCGGCCTGCGCAGCCAGTTCATGCACGTCAGCGACATCATGCCGACGGTGCTCGACGCGGCCGGCGTAGGGGCGCCGGAGGTCCTCGACGGCGTTCCCCAGCAGCCGATCACCGGCGTCAGCCAGCTTCGGGCGCTGGACGATGCGGCGGCGCCGTCGGCGCGCACGACGCAGGTGTTCGGGATGGCCCAGAATCTGAGCCTCTACAAGGACGGCTGGGTGGCCGCCACGACGCCGATGGTCACCCCCTGGGAGCGCACGCCGCCCAAGCCGGTGGCGCTCGAGGACCGGCGCTGGGAGCTCTACAATATCGATCGTGATTTCAGCGAGGCGCACGACCTGGCGGCGGCCGAGCCGCGCCGGCTGGAGGCGATGAAGGCGGAATTCTGGGCGGAGGCGGCCAAGGCCGGCATCCTGCCAATCCACGCCAGCGAGGGCGCCCAGGCCGGGCGGCCGGACCTCAACCAGGACCGCACGCTGTTCACCTACCGCGCCGGCATGACCCAGATCCCCGAGACGGCCGCGCCGCGCATTGTCGGGCGCTCCTTCACCATCACGGCGCGGGCGGCGACGAAGGACGCCGGCGCCGGGGGCGTCCTGTGCGCCCACGGCGGGCGCTATGGCGGCTACGCCCTGTTCCTGGACAAGGGGCGGCTCGCCTTCACCTACAAGCTGACCCCCGCGCACGTGACGCGCATCGAGGCGCCGGTGGCTTTGGGGCCGGGTGAACATGAGCTGCGCGTGCGCTTCGTCCTCGACAAGGAGGCGCCGACCGCGCCGGCGAACGTGACCTTGCTGGTGGACGGCAAGGAAGTCGCGCGGGGGCGGGTGGGCCGGACCTTCCTGCACGCGGTCTCGCACACCGAAGGCTTCGACGTCGGCGAGGACGCCGTCACGGCCGTGGACGACCGCTATGCGGTGGAGATGAGCCGGTTTTCCGGGGAACTTCGGAGCCTGGACGTCCAGATCGGGCGGTAGGCGTGGGTTTTTCTCCCTTCCCCCTCGATGGGGGAAGGGTCGGGGCTGGGGGTGCTCGCGGGGCGCGGCTGGGAGTCAAAGGCGGCGCCGATTTCTACATGCCTTGAGCCGCTCAGAATCCACCCCCACTCCAACCTCTCCCCCATCGAGGGGGAGAGGCATCGGCCGAACCACCCAAAAAGAAGCGCCACGGACGGGGGTCCATGGCGCTCGCGGGGCCAGACTGGGCCCGCAGGGGGAGGAAACTCTAGAACTTGAAGCGGACGCCCATGGTGTAGGCGCGGCCGATGATGTCGTAGGTGGCGTTGTTGGTCGGCAGGTTCACCCCGGCGGTGATCCCAGGGATGAGCGGCGGCTGCTTGTCGAACAGGTTCTGGACCGTGGCGAAGAGCTGCAGGTCGCGGCCGCCGGGCTTTAGGTCATAACGGACGGCGAGATCCGTGTACCAGACCGCCGAAACATGCGGGTCCACGAAGTTCTGGGGCTGGCCAGGGATGCCGAGGGTCATCTTGCCGATGTACTGCTCGGAGACCGTCACGCCGAAATTGTTCCAGCTGTAGTCCGCCATGAGCGACCCGCGCCACTTGGGATAGCCCTGAGGGGCGCTGGCGACATAGTCGACGCCCGCCCAATGGAGGATCGGCGCCCCGGAATAGGTCTGGGTGTTGAACTGGATCAGCCGCGTCGCATAGAGCCGCAGCGCCAGGTTCCCCGGGCCGACCTCGCGCCGATAGCTGGCGTCGAAATCGATCCCCTTGGTTTGCAGGAAGGCGGTGTTAGCCGGCGCCACGCGCACCAGGGTGGGGAAGCCAGTCGGGGTCGGCCGGGTGATCAGGTCGCATTCCGGCGCGGCCGAATTGGCGACGCAGTTGTTGACGATCTGCTGCAGGCCCAGGGTGGTGATCGCCTCGCGCAGGCGAACCTTGTAATAGTCCACCGACATCGAGAAGCCGGGCGCGAACCGCGGCTGCAGCACGACGCCGATCGTCTGGGTCTTGGCGATTTCGGGCGTCAGGTTGGGGTTACCGCTGTTCACCTGGGGCACGTTCTGAGCCAGGCCGCTCACCGGGTCGGTGAGGAAGCTGATCGCGCTCTGGTCGCCGGCGAACAGCTCGAAGAGGTTCGGGGCGCGAATGTCGCGCGAGAGAGTGTAGCGGAACAGCACGTCCTCGACTGGCTTCCAGGTGCCGCCGGCCTTCCACGTCCAGACGGTGCCGGAGGTCGAATAGTCGGTGACACGGGCGGCGCCGTTGAGGCTGAGCTCCTTGGCGAAGGGGGCGTCCTTGAGGATCGGCACGGCGATTTCGCCGTAGGCCTCCTTGACGTTCTCCTTGCCGTGGGCGGAGCCAACATTGGTGAGCCAATAGAACAGGGTCCCGGCGGGCACGCCGCGCAGGCCCGCGAAGTAAGCGTTCCGCTCGGCGGTGGTGTCGAGCAGGGACGGGTCGGCGTTCGTGGTCAGGTCGAGCTTCTGACGTCGGTATTCGGCGCCGAAGGCGACATCGACCGAGCCGGCGGGCAGGTCGAAAACCGGGCCGTGGACGTTGAACGAGACCGAGTCCTGGACGTTGTCGGCTTGGAACGACGAGGTCCCCGTGGCGTAGGCGTAGCCGGCCTGCGAGGTGAAGGCCGAGCCGTTGACCAGCAGGTTCAGGGGCTGACAGCCGGCATATTGGGCGCGGATCGCCGGATCGGCGTCAAGCAACGGGCGGCAGACGATGGCCCCGGAGGTCGGATCACGCACGGCGTCGATGGCGGCGTAGGTCTTCTTCCAGTTCCACAAGCCCTTCTGGTCGACGTTGTAGCGGGAGTCGGCGTGGTTGAAGTTGGCGTCCCAGCTCCACTGGCCGAGCTTGCCTTCGAGGCCCGCCGAGACCTGCCAGAACTGGGTCTCTTCCTCGGTCCTCGGCTTGAGCTCCTGGCCGCCGTAGCGGGCCAGGCTGAGCGAGGGGAATGCGCCTGCGGTGAGGGCCGCCTGGACGGCGGCCGGCAGGTAGGGATTGCCGCTGAACAGCGGCGCGGTCGTCGGCGCCACGAAGCTGTTCGCCAGCGAGACATAGGTCAGGTCGCTCTGGGTGAAGGAGCCCTGAACGTAGGCGCTGATATCTGGGGTGATCTCGTAGCTCACCCGGCCGTAGGTCTGGACCGTCTTCAGCGGCGTTACGGCGGCGGTGTCGCCCGGGATGGCGTAGCCGTCGCCGCCCAGTGAGATCCCAGGGCTGCCGGTCGCCGTGCCATTGTTGAAGGCTACAAGCGCGCCGGTCTCGGTGAAGCGTTGATTGAGGAGGCTCGCCGGCCCAGCGACGATCTTGCCGTACTGGTTCGCGGCGGTGATCCGCACGTCTCGGCCGATCACGTAGGGGTTGTTCACGCCGCCGGGTACGCAGGCGCCGGTGAAGACGGGGCAGCTCGTCGTGTTGCTGCCGACGAACGCCCAAGAGGTCCGGCCGTTCTTGCGATCGGACCGGAGCATGCCGTCGCTCTTGTAGTATTCGCCGCTCAGCAGGACATGGCCCTTGCCATCGGAGAATGGCGCGCCGGCCGCGACGCCGATGCGGTAGTTCTGGTTGTCGCCCCGGTCGTCGATGCCGTACTGGGCCTGTCCCTTGAGGCCGGTGAAATTGCGGTCGAGGATGAAGTTCACGACGCCCGAGACGGCGTCGGAGCCGTAGGCGGCCGAGGCGCCGCCGGTGACGATCTCCACCCGCTGGACGAGCAGGTTCGGGATGACGTTGGTGTCGACCGTGCCCTTGTAGGTCGTCGGCGGGACGCGCTGGCCGTCGAATAGCACCAGGGTGCGCGTGCCGCCGAGGCCGCGCAGGTTCAAGACGTTGCCGTGCTCGGCGCTGGCGGCGAAGTTGTGCGTGCTGCGGGCCGGGCTGAACGAGTTCGCGAACTGCGGCAGCTTGTTCAGCGCGTCGGGGATGTTGCTGGGCGTGGTCTTTTGAATCTCCGCCATGGTCGCGACGGTGACCGGGGTCGGGGCGGTGTAGCCGTCGCGCACGATGCGCGTGCCGGTGACGACCACCTCGGTGACCGTGTCGTCGGCCGCGTCGGCCGGCGCCGCCGGAGCCGGGGTCTGGGCCCAGGCCTGGCTTGCGAGAATGGACAGGCTCGCGCCCGTCAACAGAGCAGCAATGTGCGCCTTGGACATTTCTTCCTCCCCGGCCCTAGTTTCTGATCCTGCTGGCCGTCGGCGTGGGCCGACGTTGAAAATTGCACTGCAGGGCCGTTTTCTAAATCGAATGGATAAATCCGCTGGATAGAACGTCAAGTGAAAAAGGACGGGCCATGGGGCGGCTGGGCCGGCATTTTTGTCGCGGCGTGCATCTGGGACACAGGTCGAGCGCGGTTTGGACGCGCGTTTGCGGAGTTGAGGGATGCAGGACGCCGTGATCACCACCGGCATGCGCCGCCTTCCGGGCGGGGTCTTCACCATGGGCTCGGCGGACTTCTATCCCGAGGAGCGTCCGGTCCGGCGGGTGCGGGTCGATTCGTTCTGGATCGACGAGGCGCCCGTCACCAATCGCGAGTTCGCGGCCTTCGTGGAGGCCACCGGACACACGACCTTCGCGCAGATCGCGCCGGACCCGGCGCACTATCCCGGGATGGCGCCGGAGATGGCCCAGCCCGGCTCGCTGGTGTTCGAGGGCGCCGCCGCGCCCGTCGACCTGAGCGACCCCAGCCAGTGGTGGCGGTTCGCCATTGGCGCCGACTGGCGTCACCCGACGGGACCGCAGAGCAGCCTCGCCGGTCTCGAAGACCATCCCGTGGTCCATGTGGCCTATGCGGACGCGCGGGCCTATGCCGCCTGGGCGGGCAAGGCGCTGCCCACAGAGGCGGAGTGGGAGTACGCGGCGTGGGGCGGCCTTAAGGGCGCATCATATGCGTGGGGCGACGAACTGGCGCCGGGCGGGGCGATGCTGGCCAACTACTGGCAGGGGGAGTTTCCCGTCACCAACCGGCTTGAGGATGGCTGGGAGCGCACCTCGCCGGTCCGCGCCTTTCCGCCGAACGGCTTTGGCCTCTTCGACATGATCGGCAATGTCTGGGAATGGACGACGGACTGGTTCGAGGCGCCGTCGCGGGCCCCGGGGCAGGTCGCCTCCCCGTGCTGCGGCGCGCCGGCTGCGGCGAAGCTGGGCCGCAAGGTGCTCAAGGGCGGCTCCCACCTGTGCGCCCCCAACTATTGCCAGCGCTATCGGCCGGCGGCGCGCTATCCCCAGCCGCTCGACACCACCACCAGCCATGTGGGCTTCCGCTGCGTCCTGCGCCGGTCCGCCGGGAGGGGCGTCGCCCGGGACCTAATGCAACGCCGTTGACGCATTCTGTCCCGCGGTGTTTTTGGGGACCGACAGGGAGGATGAAGGTGATGCTCAAGCCGGGCGCGTTCTTACGCACAACCTTGCCGCTGGATCTGTCCCAGCTGCCGGACCTGGACAGCGGCCGCTATCACTCCGTCTGGCTGCCCGACCACCTGGTGAGCCTGTGGCCGGACTCGATCTGGACGCCGGAGTTCACGGACCTGGCGACCACCTCGCCTTCTCCGCATCGCTACATGGACTCGCTGGCCGTCGCCGCCGCGGTGGCCGTGCAGACCAAGGAGGTGCTGATCGCCACCAGCGTCGTCGACACCGTGCGCCGCCATCCGGTGATGCTGGCCCAGACGGCGCTGACCATCGACCACCTGTCCAAGGGCCGCTTCATCCTGGGCCTCGGCGCCGGGGAGATGGAGAACTGCACGCCCTACGGGTTCGACTTCGACAAGCCGGTCGGCCGGTTCGAGGAGGCGCTCAAGGTCATCCGCCTGATGTGGGAGAGCCAGGGGCCGGTCGACTTCGAGGGCAAGTTCTATCACCTGCACCACGCGCGCCTGGACACCGAGCCGTTCGACGGCCGGTTCCCGAGGATCTGGATCGGCTGCTCCGGTCCGCGGATGCTGAGCATCGCCGGGCGCGAGGCCGACGGCTGGTGGCCGGTGGGCTCCTTCTCGGTTGAGGGTTATGCGGGAATGCTGGCGCAGCTGCGCGAAGCCGCCGAGCGGGCCGGTCGCGATCCCGCATCAATCACTATCCTCGGCTTCATGACTTGCCTGATCGGCGACGACGACGAGATCGCCGAGATGATCCAGGCGCCGCTGGTCAAGGCCTTCCTGCTGCAGGTGCGCGGCGACTACATGCGCGAGCGCGGCTTCGCCCATCCGCTGGGCGAGGACTGGAAGGGCATCCACGACATCAATCCCGGCGCCCTGAGGCGGGACGCCATCGTCGACTTCCTGGCCAAGGTGGACCCGAAGTCGATCCTCGCCGTCCTGCCGCACGGCTCGCCCAGGCGCGTCGCCCAGATCATAAAGGGCTACATGGACGCAGGGATGCGGGTGCCGAAGGTCCTCGATTACGGCGGCATGGCCGGGCTGAAATTCGGCGTGCGCTCCGCCCAGAAGGTGCGCGAGACGGAGGATGAACTCATTCGCATCGTTGGGGATATTTCGTGACTGCTGACATTCTGGACGCCGACGCCCTATTGCAGGCGGCCGAGGCCGAGACGGGCCTTTCCGACTATGGCGATCCCACCCTGCCGGACCGCTTCCGCCTGTTCGTGGGCAAGTTCCGCGAGGCCGACCTGCCTGAGGCGGGCCAGCGGGCGGCGGCCTGGACCTGCCACGAGCAACTGACATCGCGCCTGAGGTTCTTCGAGGACCGTAAGCGCTACCCGATCGGCGATGAGGTCATCGAGCGCCCGATCATCGCCACCGGCGAGCCGCGGTCGGGCACCACGCTGCTGCACGCGCTGCTGGCCTGCGACCCGAACGGGCGCTCGCTGCGGTTCTGGGAGCTGATGTATCCCTCGCCGCCGCCGGGACTGGCTGGGCCCGACGATCCGCGCCGGGCGAAGGCTGACGAGGACTGGCGCGCGGCCCTGAAGCAGATCCCCAAGTGGCTGGTCAACCACCCCTATAACGACATGCTGGGGGACGGCCTGCCCGAATGCGAGCGGACCTGGTCGTTCGACTTCCGCGCCAGCGGGCCGATCGTTTGGTGGCGCGTGCCGATGCCGATGCAGATGGTCGGCATGCCGGTCGACACGCGCGCCCAGTACCGGCTGCACAAGATGGCGCTGCAGCTTTGCCAATATAGAAAGCCGAAGAAGCACTGGGCGCTCAAGGGCTTCCACAGCGGGCGCCTGGACGCGATGTTCGAGGCCTATCCCGACGCCAAGCTGATCTGGACCCACCGCGACCCGGTGCAGGTGATCGCCTCGCGCATCGTCATGGCGGCCGAACTCGACGAAGGCCGGAGCGGGCGCGTCGACTGGCAGGCGACGGCGAGGACCTACCTCGCCCAGAGCCGCGCCAGCATCAGGGCGGCCATGGAGAGCCCGTTCCTGGACGACCCGCGGGTGCATCATGTCCGCTATGCCGACTTCGTCCACGATCCGGTCGGGGCAGTCCGGGGCTTCTACGAGCGGTACGGCCTGGCGTTCACGCCGGCGTTCGAGGCCGCCATCGGCGACTACCTGCGCGACAACAGGAGCGATCGGTACGGAAAGTTCAAATACTCGACCGACGTGATTGGCGAGGACATCGAGGCCCTGCACGCCGAGTTCGCCCCCTATCGCGAGCGGTTCGGCATCGAGATCGAACAGCGGAAATAGCGCGATGCACGAGAGACTGTCCGTCAACGCCCTGTGCTTTCAGGGCGCCGACCTGCCCCAGATGGCCGGCTACTGGCGCGCGCTGAAGCCCAGCCGGATCGCCTTCATGAGCCAGCTTCTGCCGCAGGACCTGTCGGTCGCGCGCGCAATCATCGATGAAGGGCCCTACCGGTTCGAGAGCATGACGCACCTCTTCCTGCTCGGCCGGCAGATCGACGGACAAGAGGCGGTCTGGGACGAGGAGCGGGCCAAGCTTTCCCGCGTCATCGACTCCGTCGCCGAGCTCGGCGGGAAGTCGATCTACATGATGACCGGCGGGCACGGCGACCTCGTCTGGGAGGAGGCGGCCGAGTATTTCAGCGCCGCCATCGCCCCATGCGTGGCCCAGGCGAAGGCCGTCGGCCTGAAGCTGATGATCGAGACCACCTCGCCGATGTACGCCGACGGGCACCTGTCCCACACCCTGCGTGACACGATCACCCTGGCCGAGATGGCGGGGATCGGGGTCTGCATCGACATCTTCGCCTGCTGGGCCGAGGCGGATCTGAAGCGGACGATCGAGCGGGCCGCGCCGCTCTGCGACCTCGTCCAGGTCTGCGACTACGTCTATGGCGACCGGTCCCTGCCGTGCCGCGCCGTGCCGGGCGACGGGAACATCCCGCTGAAGCGGATCTTCGACTGGATCCTCTCGGCCGGATACGGCGGGGCGTTCGACTTCGAGCTGATCGGACCCCGGATCGACGCCGAGGGCCATCTCGAGGCGACGCGGCGTTCGGCCCAGGTGGTCGGCGAGATGCTGACGTCGCTCGGCGCCTGAGGGAGGGAAGAGAGATGGCTTACGGCGCGTCCCCGCACGACAAGGACCTGAAGGCGGCCTGGGACGCGTTTTGCGACCGGCTGAAGGACGCCGGCGACCTGGTCTTCAAGGACCTCAACCCGGGCACGGCGCTGCAGCGGGTGGACGGGTTCCGGTACATGACCCAGAACCTCAGCCAAGCCTTCGATCTGGCGCTGGAGACCAAGGACACCCAGTACCCGGCCCTGCAGGTGTTCTGCTCGCCGACCCGCAAGCTGGGTTCCGACAACGCCGACTGCCTCTACATGCAGGCCTGGATCGACGGGGAGTCGGTCTACAAGATCACCGGCAAGAAGGGCACGTGCCGGATGTGGAACGTCACGGTCCAGGGGCCGCGCTCCGCCGACGCCTACGGGACCGAGGCCCGCATCCTGCACGAGCCGTTCGGCGACACGCCCGAGGCGAACATCTTCGGCCATGAGCTGAAGACCAACTGGGACGGCTCGTTCGAGCTCTATATCGGCGGCGAGAAACAGGGGCAGAACTGGCTGCCGACCACCAAGGGCAGCCGCAAGCTGTTCCTTAGGCAGTACTTCGACAGCTTCGACGAGGAGCCGGCCAGCTACCGGATCGAGCGCGTCGGCATGGACGCGCCTCGCCCGGTCCCGACGCCTGAGCAGATGATCGAGGCGATGAAGTGGGCGGGGACCTTCGTCTACGAGGCGGTCGAGTTCTGGCCCGAATGGGTGTGGGAGTCCGGCGACCAGATCGACCCGGAGGCGATCAACCGATTCAACGGCAAGAACATCGCCAAGGACAAGCCCTGGTCGGCGGCGACCGAGGCCCGGGACCTGCGCCGTGGGCGGCTGATCACCATGATGCGCTGGGGGCTGGAGACCGACGAGGCGCTGATCCTGGAATTCGACGCCTATGACGGCTTCTGGATGATCACCAGCGAGGGGCTGTTCGGCAACAGCATGGACTATCTCTACCGCCACGTGAGCTACACGCCGAGCCGCACGGCGGTGGATAGCGATGGCAAGATCCGGCTGGTGCTGGCGGCGAACGATCCCGGCTATTCGAACTGGATCGACAACCAGGGCTACACGTCGGGGGTGATCAACTTCCGCAACGTCCACTCCCGGCACGTGCCCGACCTTCGGACCAAGGTGGTCAAGGCCGCCGATCTGGCCAGCCACATGCCGGCCGACGCCAAGACCTCGTCGCGCGAGGAGCGGACCGCCGAGTTGTGGACGCGGTACAACGCCATGCGGCGACGGTATCCGGTCTGAGCGCCGGGGCGGGGGAGGGGTGATGGGGGAACGATCTGGGGCCACGCGCCGCCAGTGCCTGGCCGGCGGGTCCGCGGTGCTGGCGCTGGCGGGGAACGCGGGGGCGGCGCCTGCGGCCGCGGGGGCGGTTCCCCTACCAGTCGCCAAGCCTGCGGCGGTGGAGGCGGCGGTCTTCAGGCGGGTCTATCTACAGAAGTAGTGCGGGCACAGCGGCCAAGTGCGGCTCGTGGGAAGGCCTGATAGGGCGATGGATAGCGACGAAGAAGCCGGCGGGGCGCTTGACCTGCTGCTGCGCAAGGCCGCGCCGCCGAAGCGGCCCGATCGAAACGACTAACCGCCCGCCTTCCTTTCCGCGAGAATGCCATTCAGCACCTCGATCAGACCTTCTAAGTCCTTGATCACGTCTAGGGAGTTGATCGCGAAACTCAGCGCTGCGCCGCTAGCGAGGCCAAACGTGAAGAGGACGCCCCCGGGCGTATCTTCCACGGCGATCTGATTGGGGAATAGCACGGTGCGCGTACCGGGCAGCGGGTTGGCGCCGGCTGCGTCTACAATGACGCCGAGCGCCTCCTGCAATCGGGCACGGTCGAAGGCTAGGGCGAACTGCCCCTTTTCTGCTGGCTGGGTGAATCCGACATAGACCAGATCGTCCGCCTGCGAGGGACCCCACCCCGCGGTGCTGTTCACAAGCACTATTGGAATGCCGACGCCATCTTCTCGCATAAATACAATCGGGCCATCATAGTCTACGGTGAAGCTACTGGTGTAGCGGGACCGCCGACTCAGAGGAAAATATTCAAAACCCACTTCTTCCTTGTCGGGACCTATGCCGACATGAACGAGGGCGTGGGGGTGCTCCATCAGACTTTCAAAGTCTTTCCGCGGTGGCCGCTTATTTCCAATTCGATCCTTCACGTACTTGGCGCTCTGCCAGGCTAGAAGGTCGGCGGCTTGTAAAAGGGGGATTCCCGCTTTGTCCCCGAACGTAAGGGTTGCGCCGAGGCGCTTCAGTTCTGCCGCCACGTAATTGTACGCATGCCCGCTGTGAGAATGGCCCGATTCAAAGAAATAAGCGGTAGTGCGATAATCACGACGCATCTCCATAAAGGACTCAATCGCCTTCATGCACATGTCTACGCCAAGGGCGTACGCATTCGGTGCTTTCTTGTGGCCGTCGACAATAGTGCCGTGACAAATTGCGGAAAACCCTTCGATCGTGTACTTTTTTATTATTCCTATTAGTTCTTTCACGACCTTCACCCTTTCGGGCTTCGCCACAGCCGAAAAAACGCCGCTTCCGTGGGCGCAGTCGACCATGTGAAAGTAGGGAATCTCAAATCGTCCGAGCACCTCACGCCACGCGGCATCCATTTCCATGGCTGCTTCTGACGTCAGGTAGTAGCCCGACACACAGAAGATATGCGGCGGCTCATCGAGGTCGCCACTTTCGTCAAAATAGCCCTCGATGGTGGGTATCATCAGGCCGCCCTTGGGAAAGATCATCTTCACTAGGCGTTTGAACCCGCTCTCATCCAGCAGAGTTACTTACCCCAGTACGCAAGTATAATATCGGCAAGCAGTCGGAGCCTAACCCGCTGTCCCTAGGCTGCGGAGATTCGGCTTGGGTCCCGGCTTTCGCCGGGATGAGCGGGGGATGGATCGACCCAAACTCAATCCGCCCCAGGAGCCTCAATCCCGATCCGGCGCGCCCAGAGGGAAATTCGGGCGGAAATACCGCGCCTCCTCCACCGCCCGGGCGAAGGAGGGGCGGGCGAGCAGGCGGGCGCGGTAGGCGCGCAGCACGGGAAACGCCTCGGAAATCTGGTGCGTCCAGTCCGCGTAGAACAGCGACGGCGCGGCGGCGCAGTCCGCCAGGGTGAAGTCTTCCCCGGCCGCCCAGGTCTTGCCGGCGAGATGTCCTTCGAGCCAGGCGTAGGCGCGATCCAGCCTTTCGCGGGCGATGGCCAGCCCATCCTCGCTCTTCATCGGGACCTGCCCGAGCTTGCTGGCCACCGCGATCTGCATCGCATCCATCACATGCAGGTCGAAGAAGCGATCCAGGAAGCGCACGTCGAGCGCGGCCATCGGGTCCGCAGGGATCAGGCGCACGGGTCCGGGATGGGCGAGCTGCAGGTATTCGATGATGATGCTGGTCTCGACGACGGCGCGCTCCCCGTCCACGAGCATGGGGAACTTGCCTACCGGCCAGCGACGGAGCCACTCGGCCGCGTGCTCCGGGGTGTCCGGCCCGATCTCGCGGAACTCGAAGGGCGTGGCGTTCTCGTACAGCGCGATGAGCGCCTTCTGCGTGTACGAGGAGAAGGGGTGGCCATAGAGCGCGAGCGTCATCGTGGAGCTTCCTATCCGATCTTGCGCATGAGGGCGTGGCGGCGGCTGGGGTCGTCGATGTGGCCAACCTCGTCGGCGAAGACCACGGCCATGGCCGCCGCGTCGCTGACCGAATGCAGGAAGGCCTCGCGGCTCTCCCAGGTCAGGTTGTCGTAGGCGTCGTAGAGCGATGGAGCCAGGCCCGCGGCGCGGGCTGCGGCCTCGCTGGCGGCAGGGTTCACATGGACCTGGTCATAGGCGAGCAGGCCCGGCCCCAGCGCCGGGATCGCCACGGCGGAATGCTGGTGGAACCACCAGTCGCGGAACTGCTGGGACGTCGTGCCCGGATAGCGCCGGAACGCCAGGGACAGGAAGGCGCCGCCGTCCCGCACGGGGACCATCGGGAAGATAGGCCCGGTCATAACCTCCAGGCTCGAGATCTCCACCAGCCCCTCAAGGGCCTCGCGCAGCGAGCGGGGGAGGTCCGGCAGGACGCCGGCCCGCGCGCCGGCGACGCTGACCTCCAGCGCGCCGTCCACGCCGCGCTTCGGCTCTTCGTCGGGACCGCGGACGCCCTGCATGTCGTGATGGGAATCGGCCACGCCCAGCCGCACGTGGGCGTCGCCGGCCAAGCGGCGGATCGTCGGGTCGGCGCGCCTGAGGCCTTCCTCCAGCGCTGCGAGATCGTGGCCCGGAGCGTCGAACATGAAAGCGAGCCGCCAGTGGTTGTCCATGCCCGTTGCTCCGCTCCGCCAGGGCGAGACCGGCCCGCCGTTCTGGGCAGACTAGGGCGGGTTGAGTTCAGGTTGAAGAGCCGCCTCGCTCAGCCCGCGCCGACCGTGACGGTGGCGCGACGCTCCAGGGCGCCCCAGCTGACCCGCGAGCCGCCGAGGGCCGCCAGGACCGCCTTGGCCACCACGTAGTACATCAGCTGGCGATAGCCGAACCGCTGCAGCGGGACCCAGAGAATGTCGCGCCAGGGGGCCCGGCGCTCCATGGCCAGGCCAAGCGCGCAGGCCGACAGGTCCACCAGGACGAAGATCGCCCAGTAGAGCACCGGCAGGACGACACGCTCCTGGTCCCACTGCGTCGGGTGGGCCTGGTGGGCGATGAGGCCGGAGATCACGCTCCAGATCACGCCCAGGTCCACCAGGGGGGCGACGCAGGCCAGGATGATCTGGAAGAGCCAGATCTGCGGCAGGGCGACGAAGCCAAGCGTGGGGTTCGCCTTGGAGAAGAGGGCGCTGCGGTGTTTCCAGAGGCATTGCAGCGTGCCGAAGGACCAGCGGAAGCGCTGCTTCAGGAGGCCCTGAACCGTGTCCGGCGCCTCGGTCCAGGCCCGCGCGTCGGGGTCGAACGCCACGCGCCAGCCGGCCCGCTGGACGGCCAGGGTGAGGTCCTGGTCCTCGGCGAGGGTGTCGTCGGGATAGCCGCCGATGGCCTCGAGCGTGGCCTTGCGCCAGGCGCCCACCGCCCCGGGGACCACAGTCACGGCGCCCAGCGCCGCCAGGGCGCGGCGCTCGAGGTTCTGGGCGGTGACGTATTCCAGCGCCTGCCAGCGGGTGAGGATGTTGACGCGGTTGCCGACGAGGGCGTCGCCGGCCACGGCCCCGACGCGGGGGTCGGTGAACCAGCGGACCAGCTTGGCGATGGTGCGGCGCTCGAACTGGGTGTCGGCGTCAAGGGCGACGATGATATCGCCCGTCGCCTGGACGAGGCCGCGGTTGAGCGCCGTGGCCTTGCCGCCGTTGGAGAAGGACATCAGCCGCACACGGGGCTCGCCGGCGAAGGCCTCGCCTACGACGGACGCGGTGCGGTCGGTGGAGCCGTCGTCCAGGACGATCACCTCCAGGTCCGGCCAGGTGGAGGTGAGGATGCGCCGCACCGAGGCGGCGATGACCTTTTCCTCGTTGAAGCACGGAATCAGGACGCTGATCCGCGGCTGGAAGTCCATCGGCGGCGTGGCGGGCGCCTGCCGGGCCGGGCCCAGCTTGTGCATCAGCGACAGGACGGCCAGGAAGGCCAGCCTGCCGACGCCGAGCGCGATCGCGGTGAGGAAGAGGGCGTGCAGCGCGAACTGCAGTCCCCGTGCAAAGCCGAAGCCGAGCCGGTCGAGGAACAGGGCCGCCGGCTCGCGATCGGCCATGGGCATGGCCTGGGCCGGGGTCATGCCGGCCAGGTCCGAGACGGTGACGAGGCGGTAGCCGTGGGCTCTGAGGGCGTCAATCAGCTTCGGCAGGGCCGCCACGGTGCGTTTCCGGTTCCCGCCAGAGTCGTGCAGCAGCACGACCTGGCCGACGGTCTCGGGGTTGGGATCGGCCAGACGCTCCAGCGTCCGGCTGACGATGCGGTCCGGGTCGGGCTTCTTCCAGTCGTCAGGATCCACGCGCAGGCCGGCGATCAGGTAGCCCAGCTTCTGGGCGGCCAGCAGGGGGGCGACCTCGCTGGGCGTCGAAGGCTCGGCGTCGCCGAAATAGGGCGGCCGGAACAGGCGCATGGAACGTCCGGTGAGGGTCTGGAAGAGACGCTGGGTGGCGTTGAGCTCCAGCGCCGTCTCGGCAGGGCCGGTCTCGCCGATGTTGGGATGGGTCCAGGTGTGGCCGCCGACCACCTGGCCCTCGTCCACCTCGCGCTGCACCAGGCCCGGCCAGGTCTGCATGTTCTGGCCGATCACGAAGAAGGTCGCCGGGGCGTGCTTGGCCTTGAGGATGTCGAGGATCTTCGGCGTCCAGCGCGGGTCGGGGCCGTCATCGAAGGTCAGCGCCACGAGCCCCGGATGGGCGCCGTAGCGCTGGATGACGTAGGAGGTCGGCAGCACGTCGTAGCGCTCCGACTGGATCAAGCCTGAATAGGGGTCGAGCTCCAGGCTGCGGGCGCCGGGCTTGGGCGTCGCCGTGATGTGCAGGACCTCGCCCGTGCCGTCGAAGTCGACGTCTTCGCCGGGCCCGAGCTTGTGCAGCCCGGCTGCGGAGGGCGCGCCATAGGGACGATCCAGCAGGCTCCAGACGCCGGGGTCTTCCGAACCGAGACGCCAGACGCCGTAGCCGCGCGCCCGCCAGGCGTCCATCGCCCTGACCTCGTTGAAGAAGGTCACCGCGTCCAGGAACCAGACCTTGTGCGAGCGCCCCTGGTCGTCCGCATAGTCGAAGTGCGGGTTGAGGGATTGACGGTCGAAGACGATCTCGGCGCCGGAGTCGTGGGCGGTCAGGGCCGCCTCGTGGAAGGTGACCGCGTCGGCCTTGGCCTGGCCGGCGGGGCCGAGGGTCCAGTCATAGCCATAGGCGCCCGCCGCCACGATCGTCCGCGCCGGATCGAGGCGGCTGAAGTCGTCTTTCAGATTGTCCTGGAACCAGTCCTGCGCCGCGGCCGGGCCCGGCTCGCCGGTGGCCCAGTGCTGGTCGTAGGCCATCAGGACCAGGACGTCGCTCGACGCCTGCAGGGCGCTCAGCGGCCAGGAGCGGTCGGCGAAGGGTGCGGTCGCCCAGACCTGCAGGCCCGCGGGCCCGAGCGCCTGGCGGGCCTGCGCCAGGAAGGCCGGATAGGCCGCCAGCCCCTGCGCCGAGAGCCCCTCGAGGTCGAAGACGTAGCCGGCGTAGCCCGCCAGCCGCGCCTGCTTGCTCAGCGCTGCGAAGAGCTTGGCGCGTGCCCCCGGGTCGCTGACCACGCGGTCGCCGAGCGGGCCGTTCCAGACCTCGTCGCGCGCGTTGTAGACCAGCGGCATGATCGCCGGATTGCGGGTCGAGGTCTGGATGATCGCCCTGGCCTGGGGATCGCTGGTGACCGTGAAGTCGCCGGGCGCGCCTGAGAGCTGGACCCATTGCGGGGCGACGACGTCCATCTGGTTGACGTGGTCGCGCAGCGATTCCCGCGAGCGTTCGTCCCAGCTCACATAGAAGCCGACCGACAGCGGCCGCCCGGCCTTGCCCACGGGCGCATGGACGGGGTGGGGGGGCGGTCGCCAGTGCGTCGTGGCGCGATGCGCATTGGTGTCGTGCAGGGCGCGCAGGACGTGCGGGTCGCGCAAGGTGAGCGCCGGCAGCTTTGGAGCGAAGGCGAGGGTCGCGGCGAAACCCGCGAAGATCGCCAGGATCAGCGAAAGGACCAAGCCTCCCGCCTGGCCGACGCGTTTGCCGCGTCGCCCGCTTGGATCGTGAAAGACGAAATCGGCCACTGCGTTTCCCACCCGTAGGCGGCCATGCCTCGCATGGTTCGTTGGATGTGGCCGGTCGTCGAACTTACAGACTTGTATGTTTGGAGCCCGGGTCTGGATCGGCGGCTGCGACATGGTCGCGCCATGCGGGTCCTGGTCGCCGAAGATGATCCTATGCTCGGCCCGGGGATGCGCCGCGCTCTGCAGCGCGCCGGCTATACGGTCGACCTTGCGATCACCGGCGAGGAGGCGGACGCAGCCCTGCTGGCGCAGCGCTACGCCATGGTCCTGCTGGACGTGGGCCTGCCGGAGCTCAGCGGCCTGCAGGTGCTCAAGGCGCTGCGGACGCGCAAGGATGCGACCAGGGTCATCATCGTCACGGCGCGCGACCGGCCCGAGCAGAAGGTCGAGGGCCTCGACGGGGGCGCCGACGACTATGTGGTCAAGCCCTTCGACCTCGAGGAGTTGCTGGCCCGCATCCGCGCCCAGCTGCGGCGCGGGGATCAGCGCGTCATCGACATACTGACCGCCGGCGATGTCGCCCTGGATCTCATGGCCCGCGTGGTGACCCAGCAGGACGCGCCGGTGAACGTGACCGCCAAGGAGTTCAAGGTCCTGGCCACGCTGATGCGCCGGTCCGGCCAGTTTGTCGGCAAGCAGGAGTTGGAGGACGCCCTCTACGACGACTCCGCCGACGTGGAGAGCAACACCATCGAGACCGCCATCTATGGCCTGCGACGCAAGCTGGGGGCGCAGTTCATCGTCACCGCCCGGGGCCTAGGCTACATGGCGCCGAGGGATCGTTGATGGCCCGGCGCCGGGCCCGCCCCGCCTCGCTGCTCGCCGCGCTCTTCGGGCGCATGGGCGCCTTGATGCTGCTGGTCGTTCTGATGGTGGCGTTCCTGGCGTTCTTCACCGCCCAGAGGCGCATCAACGAGATCTATGACGGCCAGCTGATCATCGGGGCCAATGTGCTGCGGGCCCTGATGTCAGAGGAGCTGCGCGCGGCGCCTGCGCCCGGCGGCGGCGCGGCCCTGCAGGTGGACGACGCCCTCCTGAGCCCGGAGGATCGCCAGGCGTTTGACAACTATGCGGACTGGCGGATGTTCCGGATCTGGCGCGGCGAGGCGCTGGCGCTGGGGTCCGACACCGGTCCGGCCATCGCCAGGCCGCCCCCCAGGGACGGCTTCAGCCACGTGGACGACGCCGAGGGCCGCTGGCGGATCTACGCCCTGCACGTGCCCGCCAACCGCGTCACCGTGGTGGTGGGCGAGCGCCTCGATATCCGCCTGGTGCTCATGGAGAGCATCGCGGTGCGGCTGGCCGCGCCGCTGCTGCTGCTGGCGCCCCTTGCGGCGATCCTCACCTGGGTCGCCCTGCGGAGCGGACTTCGCGCGATCCAGACGCTCAACTGGGAGATCGGCCGCCGGACCATGCGCGACCTCTCGCCGCTGCCGGTCGAACGGTGGCCCAAGGACCTGCATTCGCTGATCGACTCAATCAACCGGCTGTTCGGCCGCATCGACCTGGCGCTTGAGAACGAGCGCCGATTCCTGGACGGGGCGGCCCATCAGCTGCGTACGCCGCTGGCGGTGGTCAAGCTGCAGGCGCAGCTGATCGGCAGCGAGGACGATCCCGTGGAGCGGCGGATCATGTGCCTGGAGCTCTCCGAAAGCGTCGACCGCGCCTCGGCGATGACGGACCGCCTGCTCACTCTCGCGCGGCTGGAGGCGCAGCGGGCCACCTCGGACGCCCAGGTCGACTTGCGGGCCGAAGCCATTGCGGCGATCACCGATCTCGCGGCGGTGGCGGCCCGCCGTCATGTGGAGCTGTCCTTCGCGGGCGAGCCCGCGGCGATGAAGGGTGATCCGTTGCTGCTACGCCTGATCGTCAGCAATCTCGTGGAGAACGCGGTGAACCACGCGCCTGAGGGCTCGGAGGTCGCGGTCACGGTGTCGAGCGTTCCGGGGACGCACCGCTTGGTGGTGACGGACGCTGGCCCGGGCATACCGGCGGCCGAGCGCGCGCTGGTGACGCAAAGGTTCTATCGCGGCCTGGGCGAGGGGACGATCAGCGGCACGGGGCTTGGCCTGTCGATCGTCACAGAGGCGCTGAACATCCTCGGCGGGCGGCTGGAGCTGGTCGACCGGGCGGACGGGCGCCGGGGCCTCTCGGCCGTCGCCGAGCTGCCGGCTCCCTTTCAAGCTTAGCTTTTACTGAGCGCCATCAGCTTGGCGTCAGGTTCGGGGGCTAACCCCCTCACGGACCCGGCGAGGGAAACGCTTGATGCGCGTGCTCTGCGACTTCGATGGAACCATCTCGGTGCTCGACAGCACCGACCACGTGCTCGCGCGGCTCGGCCGCCCGGGCTGGGAAGCGCTGGAGGCGGACTGGCTGCGGGGGCGGATCACCGCCGCCGAATGCATGCGCGGGCAGATCGCGCTGGTGGGCGGGTCCGACCGCGAGCTCGAGGCGGTGCTGGACGAGATCGGGATCGATCCGGGGTTCGCCGGCTTCGCCGACTGGTGCGCGGCCAACGCCATCCCGCTGGGGGTGGTCAGCGACGGGGTCGACGGCTTCATCCGCCGCATCCTGGCGCGGCACGGGCTTGAGCATCTGCCGGTGGTCTCGAACCGGCTGGCCGGCCGGGCGGGGGCGCGCCGGCTGGAGCAGCCCTATCGGCGCCCGGCCTGCGGTTCCGGCGTCTGCAAGTGCGCAGTGGCGCAAGGTGATTCACGGCCCGTGCGCCTCGTCTATGTCGGCGACGGCCGGTCCGACTTCTGCGTCTCCGCCCAGGCCGACATCCTGTTCGCCAAGGGCGACCTGGCCGCCCAGGCCCGCGGGCGCGGCCAGGCCCACCACGTCTTCCGCACCTTCCACGACGTCGCCACGACGCTCGACGCGCTCGTCATGAACGGCCGCGCCGTCGCCTCATGATGGAGTTGATCTCGAATGTATGACGCACATGTCAGTTCCGAAGACGAACTGCGAAGCCTGGAGTCGAAGTACTGCTCCTGGGGCGACACCGTCCATTACATGGACCAGCCCAAGTTCTTTGAATCCTGCAACGGCTCGTTCCTGTTCGACGCGCAGGGCACGCCATATCTGGATCTCCAGATGTGGTACTCGGCGGTGAACTTCGGCTACCGCAACCCGCGGCTGGACGCCGTCGCCCGCCATCAACTCGACCAACTGCCCCAGGTCGCCTCGCAGTACCTCCACCGCGAGAAGGTGGAGCTCGCCGCCGCCATCGCCCAGGACGCCGAGCGCAAGTTCGGGCAGGCGGGTCGGGTCCACTTCAACGTCGGCGGCGCCCAGGCGGTGGAGGACTCGCTGAAGCTGGTCCGCAACGCCTGCGGCGGCAAAAGCCTGATGTTCGCCTTCGAGGGCGGCTACCATGGCCGCACCCTTGGCGCCTCGGCGATCACCTCGTCCTACCGTTACCGCCGCCGCTACGGGCATTTCGGCGACCGGGCGCAGTTCATTGAATTCCCGTACCATTTTCGCGGCCCGAAAGGCATGTCGAAGGAGGAGTACGGCAGCGCCTGCGTCGCTAAGTTCGCCCGGCTGTTCGAGACCGAATACAACGGCGTGCTCGACACCAAGACCGGCCAGGCCGAATTCGCGGCCTTCTATGTCGAGCCGATCCAGGGGACCGGCGGCTATGTGGTCCCGCCCCCGAACTTCTTCCGTGAACTGAAGACCGTGCTCGACCGCTACGGGATCCTGCTCGTGGTGGACGAGATCCAGATGGGGTTCTGGCGCACGGGCAAGCTCTGGTCGATCGAGCATTTCGGGGTGACGCCGGACATCCTGGTGTTCGGCAAGGCGCTGACCAACGGGCTCAATCCCCTCTCCGGGCTCTGGGCGCGCGAGGACTTGATCAAGCCCGAGGTGTTCCCGCCCGGCTCCACCCATTCCACCTTCAACGCCAATCCCATGGGCACGGCGATCGGGCTGGAAGTCATGCGCATGGGCGCACAGGCGGACTACGAGACGTCGGTCGCGAAGAAGGGCGCCTACTTCCTGGACGGCCTGAAGGACCTGCAGAAGCGCTGGCCGCAGATCGGCGATGTGGACGGGCTCGGCCTGGCGCTGCGGGTCGAGATCTGCGAGGCGGACGGCTGGACCCCTAACAAGGCCCTTCTGGACCGCATGGCCGAGGAAGGGCTGAAGGGCGACCTCGAGGTGGGGCAAGCCATGTGCGGCCTCGTCCTGGACGTCGGCGGCTACCACAAGAACGTCATCACCCTCGCGCCTTCGCTGGAGATCACCCGCGGCGAGATCGACCTGGCGCTGAAGCTGCTCGACGCCTTGCTGCGGCGCTGCGTGCAGGACTGAGCCCGGTGCGTCCCGCAATCCTCGACTTCGATGGCTCGGTGACGGGCCAAGCCCGCACCGCCAGTGCGATCCGGCGCTGCGGCGGCCGCTCTGTCCTGGCCGCCGACCTGGCGCGCGACCTGCGCCTCTGGGGCGCGCCGGGCGCCCTGGATCGCCTGCGTGCGCGTCTGGGCAGCGACCTTCCCGCGGGCGGCCAGCCTGACCTGGTGTTCGCCGGGTCGGGCGACTTCCATCACGTCACGCCGGTTCTTCTCGAGCGGGCGCTGGCCGCCTTCGGCGGGCCCGTCACCGTCGTCCACTTCGACAATCATCCGGACTGGGTCCGCTTCGCCGCCGGGAGCCATTGCGGCTCCTGGGTGGGCGCCGCCGCTCGCCTCCCGAACGTCGCGAAGGTGATCACGGTCGGGGTCTGCAGCCGCGACATCGGCGGCAGGCGGGCCCAGGCCGGCGACCTGCAGCTGATCGACGAGGCGCGGCTGGACATGTTCGCGTGGCGCGAGCCCGAGGGCCGCCCGGAGGTGGTCCTGCACGGCCGCGCCTGGCCGACGATCACCGCGATCGGAGAGGCGGCGTTCCTGGACCTCCTGGCGCAGCGCATCCCGACCCGACGGATCTATGTGACCATCGACAAGGACGTGCTCGGTCCCGAAGACGCGGTCACCAACTGGGACCAGGGGGCCGCCAGTCTCGCCTTCCTGGAGGCCGCGATCCGGTGCGTCGTCGCCGGACGGCAGATCATCGGGGCGGACGTGGTCGGGGACTGGTCGCGGCCGGCCTACGGCCCCGGGCCGCTCTGCGCCGTGCTGAAGGCCGGTGAAGCCTGGCTGGACCAGCCGCGCCACACGCCGGCCGCCGCCAGGGTCGGCGCAGTCAACGAGGCGACCAATCTGCGTCTGCTCGAGGCGTTCGAAAGGGCCGCCGCATGAGCGCCGGGGTCTCCAGCCTGCCCGTCCTGGCCCTGGTCGGCTTCTGCGTGGCCGTCGAGAGCCTGCAGCAGATCAGCTTCAAGCTCGGCGCGGGGCGGGCCGGCCGCGCCGCGCATCTGCCAAGGGCGGCGTTTCTCCAGCCGCTGATCTGGCTCGGCGTCCTGCTCTGGGTGGTCGAGAGCATCGCCTGGGTGCTGGCGCTGCAGCGCGCGCCGATCAGCCAAGTGTATCCGGTGATGACGCTCACCTACGCGACCGTGCCGCTGGCCGGGCTTGTGATGCTCCGTGAGCGGATGAACCGTCGGCAGCTCGCCGGCGCGGCGCTGATCTTCGCGGGCGTGGCCTGCATCGGGGCGGTGGGCGTATGAGCGCGCTCGCCAACGCCCCCGATCTGGCTTTCCGCCTCGACGGGCGGCTCGGCAAGGCGGTCCTGCTGGTCCACGGCATGACCGGCGCGCCGGGCGAGATGAAGTTCCTGGCCAAGCGGCTGCACCGGCGCGGCTTTTCAGTCCACGCGCCGCTGCTGCCCGGCCACGGCCGCGACCAGGCGAGCTTGCTGGGCACCGGTTGGCGCGACTGGCTGGACGGCGCGCGGCGTGGCTTCGAGGCCCTGGCGCAGACCCATGACGAGGTGTTTGTCGCCGGGATCTGCGTCGGCGGCGCCCTGGGCCTGCTGCTGGCGGCCGAGGAGCCGCGGGTGCGCGGGGCGGCGGTCTATTCGATGACCTACCGCTATGACGGCTGGAACATGCGCGGCTGGTGGTCGGCGATCACGCCGTTCGTCCGCCCACTGGCGGGTCTGCCCCTAATCCGCCGCCTGAGCTTCGCCGAGCCCTATCCGTTCGGGCTCAAGGACGAGCGTCTGCGTGAAGGCGTGGCCCAGGCCCAGGGCGACATCATTCCCGGCGCGCTCTCGCGGATTCCACTGGGCGCCATGGGCGAGATGCACGCGCTCGCCGATCGCTTGGAGCGGGTCGCGCCGGCCCTGCAGCTTCCAACCCTGATCGTCCATGCGCGCGACGACGACATGAGCCATCCGCGCAACGCCCTGCGGCTGCAGCGCTCGCTGGGCCGCTGGGCCGAGCTGCATATGCTCGACGACTGCTATCACATGGTCCACGTCGACCAGCAGCGCGACCTGGTCGCCGACCTCACCGCCGACTTCTTCGGCGCGCCGCCGGCGACGGCGACGGCGCGGTTCGCCAGGAGCGCGGCCGGTGCTTGAGGTCCGCGTCGCACGCTCGATCCATGAGGTCGGAAGGGGGGCCTGGGACGCGTGCTTCGAGGGGCGGCTGGAAGCGTATGACTATCTGGCGGCCGTCGAGGCCGCGGCGCTCCCGGGCTTCGAGCAGCGCTATGTGGCGGTCGTGCGGGCGGGGCGGGTCCTGGCCGCGGCGCCGATCTTCATCACCGACTATCCCCTCGACACCACCCTGAACGGGGCGAGGCGCCGCCTCGTGCGCGAGCTGCGCCGCATCGCGCCGCGCGCGCTCACCCTGCGCCTCGCCTGCCTCGGGTCTCCGTGTACGGAGGATGTGGGCGCGGGCTTCGCGCCGCAGGCGACGCCGGCGCACCGCGCGCATCTGCTGACCGCCCTGACGGCCGCCTTCGAGCGCGAGGCGGCGCAGGCCGGGTGCTGGCTGCTGGGGGTGAAGGACGCGCCCGAGCCGCAGGCCGAGCTCTGGCGCGCCCTGGCCGACCAGCGCGGCTACCAGGCCGTTCCGGGTCTGCCGGGCGCCGAGCTGGCGATCGATTTTGCCGACATGGACGGCTATCTGGCACGGCTGTCGCCGGGCGTGCGGCGTGACATGCGCCGCAAGCTGCGGACCCTGGAGCGCCTGCGGATCGCCATCAGCGACGACCTCGGCGGGCTTGAAGGCCGGGTGCTGGAGCTCTACCGCCAGACCCGCGCACGCTCGGAGCTGCAGTTCGAGGAGCTGAACGAGGCCTATTTCACCGGCGTGCTGCGCGCGATGCCCGGCCGGGCCTTCTGCGTCCTCTATTTCGCGGACGACGAGCTGATCGGCGTGAACCTGCTGCTGCAGGACGGCGAGACCTTGCTCGACAAGTTCTTCTGCATGGAGAGCGTGCGGGGGCCGGCGCACAGCCTGTGGTTCATCAGCTGGTTCACCAATGTCCGGCTCTGCCTGGAGCGCGGCCTGCGGCTCTATCGCAGCGGCCAGGGCGCCTATGCCGACAAGCTGCGGCTGGGGTGCCGGCTGGTGGGCGCCCAGATGTACTACCGGCACCGGCGGCCGCTGTTCGACCGGGCGCTGAAATGGGCGGCGCCGCGCCTGGCCGACGATCCCGTGGGGTCAGCGTGCGGACGATGAGTGAGGCCGTCCTCCGAGCGCGCCTGAACGCCGGACGTTTGAGCCGGTCGCTGGCCCAGTTCGCCATGCCCCTGCTGGGCGTCGGCACGCAGTACCTCGCAGAGCGGACGGCCCAGGCGCTTGCCGGTGTCCCCCTCGGCCTTGGTTGGCTGGCGAGCGCGGCGCGGACCCCGTGGACCCAGGCCTGGATCGGCCTGGAACTGGCGACCCTGGCGGTCTGGGTGGCGGTGCTCTCGCGGCTGAAGATCAGCGAGGCCTTCCCGATGACGGCGTTCGGCTACGTGCTGGTGGTCGGCATGGGCTGGGTCGTCTTCCACGAGCCGGTCACCGCGGCGCAAATCGTCGGCGGCGCGGCGATCCTGGGCGGGCTGTGGCTGCTGGGCGGAGCGGAGGAGGCGGCGTGATGACGGCGCGCTCGCTGCTGCTCGCCTGCGCCATTTCGATCGGCGCGCCGGCCGCCGCCCGGGCCCAGGACTGGACAGTGGACCTTGGCCTGGCCTCGATCGCGCGCCCGCTACACCTGGGATCGAAGGGCTATATGACCGAGGTGGTTCCGATCGTCGGGGCGACCCTGGGCGACCGGTTCAGCTTCAGCCTCGACGACGGGGCCAAGTGGACCGCGTGGCGCGCCGGGCCGATGAGCGCCGGCCCCGTGGCGGAGTACCGCCGCACCTATGACGACGACCTGCCGCCCGGCGCGTTCCGCATGGACGACGCCGTCGAGATCGGCGGCTTTGTGGCGGCCAAGACACCCGTCGGGATCGCGGAGGCGCGCCTGCGCCACGCGGTCAACGCCTATGACGGCTGGTCGGCGGACCTCTCGTTCGACACCGGCGGGCGGGTCGCGCGCAAGCTGCAGCTGGGCGGCGAGGTGCGCGCCTCCTGGGCCGACGCCGACTTCACCCAGGAATATTTCGGCCTGGAGCCCCACGTGGCGCGCCGCTTCGGCCTGCCGCGGTTCCTCGACGACAACTACATCAGCGTCGGCGCCCAGGTGATGGGGGCCTACGACCTGGCGCCCCACAGGCAGCTGGTCTTCGCGTTCTCGGACGACCGCATCGTCGGCGAGGTCGGCCCAAGTCCAATCCTCAAGACGCGCGACGTGCTCAGCGCGTCAGTGGGCTTTGTCTACCACTGGTCTTCAACAGCTCCAGGACACCTCCCATGAGCGCCACCGAATCCGAACTGCTCGACATCCTTTCCGAGGAAGCGATCATCGACCGCAAGCGGCTGGTCAGAGAGGCCACGCTCGGCGACCTGGGCGTCTCTTCGCTCGATCTCATCACCCTGCTGTTCGAGCTGGAAGAACGCTACGGCGTGGTCATCGAGGAAGGGGACATGCCGAAGGTCTCCACCCTCGGCGAGATGGTCGACTTCCTGCTGGCCCGCATCAACGCCGGGGAGCAGGCGGCGTGACCCGCCGGGTCGTCGTCACCGGGGTCGGAGCGGTCAGCGCGCTCGGCGTGGGCGCCCAGGCGGCATGGGAGGGGGTCAAGGCGGGGCGCTGCGGCGTCGCCCCGGTCTCGTTCGACCCAGGCCAGCACGGGCCCGCGCCGGTGACGTTCCCGGCGGCCATCCCGCCGGTCGGGTTCGAGCGGGGGTTCGAGGAGCGGTTCGGCCGCCGGATCTCGGGCGCCGTGGACCGGTTCGCCCTGCTGGCGCTTTGCGCGGTCGCCGAGGCGCTCGACCAGGCGGGGCTGCTGGAGCACCCGGTGCTGAACCACCGCACCGCCGTGGTCCTAGGCCATGGCCAGGGCGGGCAGGAGACGCTGGAGCGGTCCTACGAGCGCTATTTCGGACAGAAGACCCAGCGGATGCACCCGGCGACCGTGCCCAAGGTGATGGTCTCGGGCGGGGCGAGCGCTGTGGCCATGCAGTTCGGCCTGCACGGGCCGGTGTTCGCGACGTCCAGCGCCTGCGCCTCCTCGGCCCATGCGCTCGTGCAGGGGGCGAGCCTGATCCAGACGGGACTTGTGGACGTCGCCGTGGTCGGCGGCTCCGAGGCGATCGCCACGCCGGGCTGCATGTCGGGCTGGCAGGCGATCCAGGCCCTCGCCGCCGAGACCTGCCGGCCCTTCTCGGCCGGGCGTGACGGCATGGTGATGGGGGAGGGCGGGGCGGCGCTGATCCTGGAGGACCTGGAGCACGCTCAGGCGCGGGGGGCGAGGATCCTCGGGGACTTTCTCGGCGCCGGCATGACCTCGGACGCGTTCCATCTGACTCAGCCGTCTCTGGAGGGGGTGAGCGCGGCCATGCGGACCGCCTGCGCCAGCGCGGGGCTGGAGGCGGTGGACGAGGTGTTGATCTGCGCCCATGGCACGGGAACGCCGCTGAATGATCAGAACGAGGCGGCGGCCATCCACGCGGTCTTCGGGCGCAAGGCCCGCGAACATCCGGTGATCGCCACCAAGAGCGCGCATGGCCACCTGATCGGGGGCTCGGCGGCCCTGCAGGCGGTGATCGCCCTTAGGGCCCTGGCCGAAGGGATCGCGCCGCCGATCCTCAACCACATCGGGTCCGACCCGGAGTGCGATCTGGATCTCGTCCTGGGCGAGGCGCGGCCGATCCGGGCGAGGGCCGCCCTGGTCAACGCATTCGCCTTCGGCGGGCTGAACGTCTCCATGGCCTTCGCCAGGGGAGAGTGACGGTGGCGCGCGGGCCGCAGCCCGGACCGAAGCGGATCTTCCGCTACACGCCCTGGGATGCGGTTCCGGCCTTGCTGGTCTTCCTGCATCTGGGCGCGCTAGTCGCCTTCGTCCTGGCCTGGCCGGCGATGACCTGGCCGGCGCGCCTGGCGTGCGCGGCGCTCTATGGCGTGGCCATCGGATGGAACCAGGACGCCGTGGCGCATAACTTCATCCACAACCCGTTCTTCACCTCAAAGGCCCTCAACCGGGCGACCGAGCTTGCCCTGACCCTGGCCAACGGGACGCCGCAGACCATGTACCGCTACGTCCACATGCGGCACCACGCCGGCGACTCCGACCGGCCGGATGCGCGCGGGGAGACGGTCGATCCGATTTCGATTTACCGGCACGGGAGCGGTGGGCGGGCCGAGGCCATGCACACTTACGTGCTGCTCGGCTTCTGGCGGGACGATGGGCCGTTCACCGTCGCGCGGGCGATCCGCGCCAGGCGGCCGGCGGAGGCGCGGCGGGCGCTGGAGGAGTTCTGGCTGATGGCTGCCGTATATGGAGCGCTGCTGATCTGGCGCTGGCCGCTCGTGGCGACGCTGGCGCCGTTCTATTACCTGGGCCAGAGCCTCTCGTTCCTGATCGCCTATTACGAGCACTTCGGGGCCGACCCGGATGATCGCGCGGCGACGGGCGTGTCCACCTATGAGCCCGTCTACAACTGGGCGTTCCTCAACAACGGCTATCACGCCGAACATCATTTTCAGCCGGGGCGGCACTGGACCCAGATGGCGACGCTGCGGCGGGAGATGGATGTGGCGAGGCTTGGGCCGCGACCACGGATCGGCCTCGCCCACTTCCTGGGCTTCCTGGATGGAGGCGAGGGCCTGCGCCTGGCGCCCGAACTCAGGGCATCTGTCGCCAGCCGCCGCCCAGGGCCTGGATGAGGGTGACGGCGGTGGTCTGGCGCTGCGCCCGCGCCTGGGCGAGCGCGCTACGCGCCGTGTAGGCCGAGCTCTGGGCCGTGAACACCTCGACATAGCTGACCTGGCCGGCCTGGTACTGATTGGCGACCATCGTCTCGGCGGCGTCGGCGGCGGCCGAGGCCTGCTGGCGAAGGGCGTACTGTCGCTCCAGCACGGCGGAGGCGGTGAGCTGGTCCTCCACGTCCTGCAGGGCGGTGAGCACGGTCTGCCGATACTGGGCCACGGTCTGATCGTAGGCGGCCCGGGCGCCCTTCACCTGCGCGTGCCGGGCGCCGGCGTCGAACAGGGTCTCGGCTCCGGCGAGGCCGAAGCTCCAGATGCTGTTTGAGGCGTTGAAGAGGGCGCCCAGGGCGGTCGAGGCGAACCCGTAGGAACCATTCAGTGTCAGGTCCGGAAAATAGGCGGCGCCGGCCACGCCGATCCGGGCGTTGGCGGACGCCATCCGGCGCTCGGCGGCCGCAATGTCGGGGCGTCGCTGCAGCAAGGCGGACGGCACGCCGGCCGGGATCTGCGGCGCCGTGGCGACGACGACGGCGGGGGGCAGGCTGAAGTCGCCCGGCGCCTTGCCGACCAGCACCGCGATGGCGTGCTCGTAGACGGCGCGCTGCTGACGCGAGCCCTCCAGGTCGGCCTGGGCGTTGGCGAACTGGGTTTCGGCTTGCAGCAGCTCGCTGTGGGCGATGGTGCCGGCGTTGTAGCGGTTGCGGGCGATCTGGGCGGTGCGGCCGTAGCCGTCGACTGTGGCCTGGTCGAGGGCGATGTCGGCCTCGGCCTGGCGTGCGCCGAAGTAGTTCACCGCCAGCTCCGCCTGGGCGGACAGGGTGGCGTTGGCCAGGTCCGCCTCGCTCGCCTGGGCGTCGGCCTTGGCGGCCTCCACCGTGCGGCGGATGCGGCCCCAGACGTCGGGCTCCCAGCTTGCGCCCAGGCTGGCGCGGTAGGTGGACCGCGTCCCGCCCCCGCCGCCGCTGGTGGAGCCGTCCGAATTGACGATGGTCGTGCTTCCGCCAGAACCGCCGCCAGACCGCGTCGCGCTGCCGGTTAGGTTGACGGTGGGGAAGAGGGCGGCGCGCTGCTCGGCCACCAGGGCGCGGGCCTGACGGTAGGCCGCCTCGGCGGCGGCGATGTTCTGGTTGGATACCTTCACCTGGCCGGCGAGATCGTTCAGCACCGGATCGCCGAACAGGGTCCACCAGTCGCCGCGATCCAGGGCGTCGGCGGGGGCCGCAGGCGACCAGCCGGCCGCTTCCTTGTAGGTCGCTGAGACCGGTGCGGCGGGGCGCGCATAGTCGGGTCCGACCGCGCACCCGGCGAGGGCGGCGCTGGCCAGCAGCAGGAGGGTGAGGCGCATGGCGGGCTCCTTCATGCGGGCTGCGCCTGGCCGCCGCCGATGCGGCTCAGATGCCGCTCGTCGCGACGGCGGCGGAACCGGTCGAGATAGATGTAGACCACCGGCGTGGTCAGCAGGGTCAGCATCTGGCTGGCGATCAGCCCCCCGATGATGGCGACGCCCAGGGGCCGGCGTAGCTCCGAGCCCTCGCCGAAACCGATGGCGAGCGGCAGGGCGCCGAGGCCCGCGGCCAGGGTGGTCATCAGGATCGGCCGGAAGCGCAGGAGGCAGGCCTCGCGCACCGCCTCCGTGGCGCTGACGTCCCGCGAACGCTGGGCCTCCAGGGCGAAGTCGATGATCAGGATGGCGTTCTTCTTCACGATGCCGATCAGCAGGAACACCCCGATCAGGGCGATGATCGAGAACTCCATCTTGAAGATCAGCAGCGCGAGCACCGCGCCCACCCCGGCCGAGGGCAGGGTGGACAGGACAGTGATCGGGTGGATCAGGCTCTCGTAGAGGACGCCCAGCACGATGTAGATCGCGATGATGGCGGCGGCGATCAGGATGGGCTGGTTCTTCAGCGATTCCTGGAAGCTGCGCGCCGTGCCCTGGAAACTGCCGCGGACGTTGTTGGGCATGCCGATCCGGGCCTCGGCGTCGGCGATCATCACCTGGGCGTCGCTGAGGCTGGTTCCCGGATCGAGGTTGAAGGAGACGGTGGTGGCCAGCTCCCCGTCCTGGTGGTTGACCGAGGTCGGGGTCGCCCGCTCGTAGAACTTCGCGATCGCGGTCAGCGGGACCATGCGCCGCGCCGAGGTCGACAGGGCGCTGCCGGTCGAGGGGTCGCGCAGCGCCGGGTTGGCGGATGGGGCGGTCTGGGTGGAGGCCGCGGTCGTCGTACCGGCGGCCGTATCGCCGCTGACTGTGGCGGGCGTGACTGTTGTCGTCGTCGCCACGTTCCCGCTCGCCGGGACATAGATCTCGGCGAGGGCATTGGGGGTCTGGTTGTAGGCCGGCCCCGCCTCCATCACGACGCTGTACTGGTTCAGGTCCTCGTAGATGGTCGCCGCCTGGCGCTGGCCGAAGGCGTTGTAGAGGGCGTTGTCCACGTCGCGGGCCGTGACCCCCAGGCGCGCGGCGGAATCGCGGTCGACGTCTACGAACATCTCGACGCCATTGTCCTGCTGGTCGGTGTTGACGTCGGTCATGCCCGGCTGGCCGTCCAGGTCGTCGGACAGCTTCTGGGCCCAGAGCTTGAGGTCGGCGGCGTTGTCGCTCTTCAGGGTGTACTGGTAGGTGGCGTTCGACTGCCGCCCGCCCATGCGCACGTCCTGCTGCGGGTTGAGGAAGAGGCTGACGCCGGTCACCCGGGCGAGCTTGGGCCGCAGGCGCGCGATCACCGCCTGGCCCTTCTCCTTGCGCTCGCCATAGGGCTTGAGGGTGACCGACAGGAAGCCGCCGCCGGAGCGCCCGCCGCCCGTGAAGCCCACCACCGTCGCGACCGCCGGATCCTTGCGGATGATGTCGACCAGGGCCTTCAATTTCCGCCCCATCTCCTGGGACGAGATGCTCTGGTCGGCTCGCAGGCCCCCGTTCAGCCGCCCGGAATCCTGCTGCGGGAAGAAGCCCTTGGGGACGGCTGAGTAGAGATAGACGTTCAGCCCGATGACGGCGACGAGGATCAGCAGGACCAGCGGCTTGGCCGACAGGGCCCAGTCGAGGCTCGTCCGGTAGAACCGGTGCAGGCGATCGAAGCCAGCCTCGAAGGCCCGGGACACGCGGCCGGGGGGACGGGCGGGATCATGCCGGCGCAAGAGGTAGGCGCACATCATCGGCGTGGTGGTCAGGGAGATGACCAGCGAGATCAGCACGGCGGCCGAGAGGGTGACGGCGAACTCGCGGAACAGGCGTCCGACCTGGCCGCCCATGAACAGGAGCGGGATGAAGACCGCGACCAGGCTGACGCTGATCGACAGCACCGTGAAGCCGACCTCGCGGGCGCCGAGCACCGCCGCCTGGAAACGATCCATCCCCGCCTCGATGTGCCGGCTGGTGTTCTCCAGGACGACGATGGCGTCGTCGACCACAAAGCCCGCGGCCACCGTGAGCGCCATCAGGCTCAGATTGTTGAGGCTGAAGCCGAGCAGGTACATGGCTCCGAAGGTCCCCAGCAGCGAGACGATCGTGGCCACCGCCGGGATCACCGTGGCGCGTCCGCTGCGCAGGAAGGCGCTCACCACCAGCACCACCAGGACGATGGCGATCAGCAGGGTCACCTCGATCTCGTGCAGCGAGGCGCGGATGGAGGTGGTGGCGTCGGACGCGACCTGCAGCTTCACGTCGGCGGGCATCTGGGCCGCCAGGGCGGGCAGGGCGGCGCGCACGCTGTTGACGGTCTGAATGATGTTGGCGCCGGGCTGCTGGGTGACCAGCACGATGATCGCCGGCTGGCCGTTGAAGAGGCCGATGGTGCGGGTGTCGGCCACGCTGTCGATGACGTCGGCCACGTCGCGCAGGCGCACCGGCGCGCCGCCCCGGAAGGCCACGATCACGTCGCGGTAGTCGGCGGCTTTTCGCCCGCCGGTGCTGGTGTAGATCTGGAAGCGGCGGCCTGCGTCCTCGACCACGCCCTTGGGGCGGTTGGCGTTGGCGGACTCGATCGCGGCGCGCACGTCCTCCAGGCTGATCCCATAGCGGTTGAGCTGGAAGGGGATCAGCTCGACGCGCACGGCCGGCTGCGAGCCGCCGCCGATCTCCACCTCGCCGACGCCCTGCACCTGTGACAGCCGCTGCTGCACGATGTTGTTGACGGCGTCATAGATCTGGCCGGGCGTCTTGGTCTCGGAGGTCAGGGCGACGATGACCACCGGCTGGTCGGCCGGGTTGCGCTTGCGATAGGTCGGGTTGCTGCGCAGCGTGGCGGGCAGGTCGGCGCGCGCGGCGTTGATGGCCGCCTGCACCTCGCGCGCGGCGGTGTCGATCTTCTTGTTCAGCTCGAACTGCAGGCTGATCCGCGCCGAGCCGGAGGAGCTGGAAGAGGTGATCTCGTTGAGGCCGGAGATCGTCCCCAGCCGCCGCTCGAGGGGCGTGGCGACGCTGGTGGCCATGGTGTCGGGGCTGGCGCCGGAGAGGCTCGCCGAGACCGAGATCGCCGGGTAGTCCACCTGGGGCAGGGGCGCCACCGGCAGCACGAAGAAGCCGGCGACGCCGGCCAGGGCCAGGCCGATGGTCAGGAGCACGGTCGCGATGGGCCGGCGGATGAAGGGCGCCGACAGGTTCACGGCGCGGGCTCCGGCTCGCCCCCATCGGCGTTTTCGGGCGTGGCCTCGGGCTTCCGGCGGGGGACGAGGCGGTCGAAGGCGAGATAGACGACCGGCGTCGTGAAGATCGTCAGGAGCTGGCTGACGATCAGGCCGCCGAAGATGGCCAGGCCCAACGGCCGGCGGATCTCCGCGCCCATGCCCATGCCCAGCATCAGGGGCACCGCGGCGAAGAGGGCGGCGAAGGTGGTCATCAGGATCGGCCGAAAGCGCAGGAGCGCGGCCTGGCGGATGGCCTCGCGCGGGCTCTTGCCCTCGGTCCGCTCCGCATCGAGGGCGAAGTCGATCATCATGATCGCGTTCTTCTTCACGATGCCGATGAGCAGGATGATGCCGATGATGCCGATCACCCCCAGGTCGCCGCCGGTGACCAGCAGGGCGAGCAGGGCGCCGACGCCGGCCGAGGGCAGGGTCGACAGGATGGTCAGCGGGTGGATGTAGCTCTCATAGAGCACGCCCAGCACGATGTAGACGCAGACCACCGCCGCCAGGATCAGCCAAAGCTGGTTGGTCAGCGACCGCTCATAGGCGCCGGCCGCGCCCAGGAAGGTGATCGAGACGCCGTTCGGCATGCCGATCCGCTCGGCGGTCTTGCGCACGTCGGCCACGGCCGCGCCCAGCGAGACGCCCGGCTTGGTGTCGAAGCCGACAGTGGCGGCCGGGAACTGGGCCACGTGCCGGATCTCCAGAGGCGCGGCCTGTTCACGGATGGCGGCGACGGCTGACAGCGGGGTCGCCCCACCGGTGGCCTGCACCTGGAGCTGGCCGAGGTCGCCCGGCGTGGCGGCGTCGGTCTGGGCCTCCAGGATCACCCGGTACTGGTTCGTCTCGGTGAAGATGGTCGAGATGATCCGCTGGCCGAAGGCGGAATAGAGCGCGTCGTCGATGGCCGACGGAGTGATCGACAGCCTGGCCGCGGTGTCACGGTCGATATCGACATAGGCGGCGAGGCCGGTGTCCTGGGCGCCGGAGACGACGTTGCGCACCTTGCGGCTGTCGGCCAGGGCGGCGGCCAGTTTGTCGGCCCAGTCGTTGACGGCCGCCGTATTGGCGCCCTCCACCGAGACCCGGAACTGGGTCGGGCCGGTCTCGGCGTCCACCGTCAGGTCCTGGGTGGGCTGGAGATAGAGGTCGATGCCGGCGACCTTGGCGGCGCGGGCCTTCAGCCGCTGCATCAGCTTTTCCTGCGAGCCGTGGTTGGGCTTCAGGTTGATGAGCAGCTGGCCGGTGTGGAGCATGGCGTTGGTGGCCGCGTCGACGCCGACGAAGGCGCTGACGCTGGCGACGGCGGGGTCTTCCAGCACGGCGTCGGCGACCGCCTTCTGCAGGCCGACCATGCGGGCGTAGGAGACGGTCTGGCTGGCCTGGGTGCGGCCCTGCAGCTGCCCGGTGTCCTGGGTCGGGAAGAGGCCCTTCGGGATCAGGAGGTAGAGGGCGACGGTCAGCAGGAAGGTGGCGATCGCCACCATCAGGGTGGGGCCCTGGCGGTCCAGCACCCAGTCGAGGCCGCGCTCGTAGCGGGCGAGCGTGGCCGCGAAGATCTGTTGCGAGCGCGCGGCGATCCCGCGGCCGTGACCCGGCTCTTCCTTCTTCAGCCAGCGCGCGGCCATCATCGGCGTCAGGGTCAGGGAGACCACCGCCGAGATCAGGATGGTGATGGCGAGCGTCACCGCGAACTCGCGGAACAGGCGGCCCACCACGTCGCCCATGAACAGGAGCGGGATCAGCACGGCGATCAGCGAGACCGTCAGCGAGATGATCGTGAAGCCGATCTCGCGCGCGCCCTTCAGGGCGGCCTCGAACGGCTGCTCGCCGTCCTCGATGTGGCGCTGGATGTTCTCGAGCATGACGATGGCGTCGTCGACCACGAAGCCGGTGGCGATGGTCAGGGCCATCAGGCTGAGATTGTTGAGCGAGAAGCCCAGCAGGTAGGTGATCCCGCAGGTCCCGATCAGCGAGATCGGCACGGCCAGGCCCGCGATCACCGTGGCGCGCAGGCTGTGCAGGAAGAGGAAGATCACCAGCACCACCAGCACTACGGCCAGCAGCAGCTCGACCTCCACGTCGTGGACCGAGGCGCGGATGCCGGTGGTGCGGTCGCTGAGCACCGTCACCTTCAGCTGCGGCGGCAAGCCGGCGGTCAGGTCGGGCAGCCGGGACTTGATGGCGTCGACGGTCTTGATGACGTTGGCGCCGGGCTGGCGCTGGACGTTGAGGATGATGGCGGGGGTGTGGTTCGCCCAGGCGCCGAGCCGGTTGTTCTCGGCCCCGTCAATGACCCTGGCCACGTCGGAAAGCCGGATCGTCGCCCCGTTCCGCGAGGCGACGATCAGGGACTTGTAGTCGTCGACCGTCAGCAGCTGGTCGTTGGCGTTGATCGCATAGCTGCGGGTCGGGCCGTCGAAGCTGCCCTTGGCGCTGTTGGCGTTGGCCGCGCTGATGGCGGTGGAAATGGTGTTGAGGGTCAGGCCGTAGGAGGCCATGGCCCGGGTGTTCACCTGGACGCGCACGGCGGGCCTTTGGCCGCCGCTCAGGGTGACGAGGCCGACGCCGTCCACCTGGCTGATCTTCTGGGCCAGGCGGGTGTTCACCAGGTTCTGGACCTCGGTGAGCGGCAGGATGTCGGAGGTGACCGCCAGGGTCAGGACCGGGGCGTCGGCGGGGTTCACCTTGGCGTAGACCGGTGGGGCGGGAAGGTCGGCGGGCAGTAGGTTGCCGCCGGCGTTGATGGCGGCCTGGACCTCCTGTTCGGCGACGTCCAGGCCTTCGCCAAGGTTGAACTGCAAGGTGACCACCGAGGCGCCGGCGGAGCTGACCGAGCTCATCCGGTCCAGGCCCGACATCTGGCCGAACTGGCGCTCGAGCGGCGCGGTCACGGTCTGGGCCATCACCTCGGGGCTGGCGCCGGGATAGACCGTCTGGACCTGGATGGTGGGGTAGTCCACCTGCGGCAGGGCCGACAGCGGCAGCAGCCTAAAGCCCACCAGGCCGCCCAGGACGATCGCCACCATCAGCAGCGCGGTCGCCACCGGGCGCATGATGAAGGGGCGGGAGGGGTTCATCGGCCGGACGCCGCCAATTCAAAAAGTTGAGCGCATTCTGATCGCAAAACCGGTCTCCACTTTTGCGGAATGCGCTCTAGCCGCCTGCCGACGGGCGGCGGCGGGGCATCTTGGCCAGGGCGGCCTTGCAGCTTGGCGACAGCTTGTCGGCGTTCTGGCGCAGACACATCATCGCCTCGCGCCCGGTCTTGCCCGCGCAGTTCGCCTTGAGGTCCGCGGCGCAGGACTTCATCAGCGCCTGGCGCTGGCCGCCGCCGCCGCCCGACCCCGACCCGCCGCCGGCGCGGGGCTTGTCGCCGGAAAGCTGGACGTCGGCGCCGTCGGTCAGGCGGTCGCCGCCCTCGGTGATCACCCGCTCGCCGGGCTGCAGGCCCTGGGTGATGCTCATGGAAGCGCCGGTCGCTGGCCCGCGGGTCACCTTGCCAAGGCTCACCGTCTTGTCCGCGTTCAGCTTCCAGACGAAGTCGCCGCCCGCTCCGGTGCGCACCGCCGTCACCGGCACGACCACGACGCCGCGCAGGGTCTGCAGGGCGATGCGCACATTGACGAACTGGTTGGGGAACAGGGTCCCGCGCGCATTGTCGAAGCGGGCCTTGGCGCGGACCGTGCCGGTGGTGGTGTCCACCTGGTTGTCCAGGGTGGAGAAGGTCCCCTGATCGAGGGCGATGGTCTTGGTCCGGTCGAAGGCGGTGACCGGCAGGACGCCGCGGGCGGCCTGGGCCTGGATGTTCGGAACCGCGTCCTGCGGGACGGTGAACTCCACGTCGATGGGGTTCACCTGGGTGATGACCACGAGGCCGCCAGCCGCGCCGACGGCGACATAGTTGCCGATATCGACGACGCGCAGGCCCACGCGCCCGCTGACCGGCGCGCTCACCTGGCTATGGCCGAGATCGATGCGGGCGGTTCCGACGGCGGCGCGGTCGGTGACCACCGTGCCTTCGAGCTGACGGACCAGGGCGGCCTGGGTGTCCACGTCCTGGCGGGCGATGGAGTCCTGGGCGAGCAGGGTGCGCTGGCGCTGCAGCAGGAGGCGGGCGTTGGCGAGCTGGGCTTCATCGCGGGTGAGCGCGCCCTGCGCCTGCATCAGCGCCATCTGGAGCGGCCGCGGGTCGATCACCGCCAGGACCTGGCCCTTGCGGACCATCTGGCCCTCCTTGAACAGGACCTGGGTGATGACGCCGGAGACCTGCGGGCTCACCGTCACCGTGGCCGCCGGGGTCACGGTGCCGAGGGCGTCCAGGGTGATGGGGACATCGGCGCGGGTCGCCGTCGCGACGCCGACGGTGGTGGAGGGCCGCATACCGCGCCGGCCGCCGGCCGAACCGCCCTGTTCGCGGCCCGCCAGCGAGATGGCGAGCCAGACCGCCGCCGCCAGGGCCGCGAGCACCAGCACTATGACGATGACCCGGCGGGCTCCGGGGCGCCTTGCGCGGTCGGCCATCGTACCTCCTGGTGGTCGGCTTGACGTCACCGCAAGCTCGGCCGCAGCGCGCGGCAAGGCTCAAACGCACGGCGCCGCTTGGCGATCCACCTAGCTTAGAGAGTCGAACGCGGCCGGCCGATGGCCGTAGTATTACGGGGCGTTGCGATGCGCCCCGCCGAATTGCTGCGGCGCAACATGGGTGCGGCGTGTTACGCGCCCGGTACATGAGCGGCTCTAGACCGGACGGCGGTCAGGGCCGACGCAGGTTTCCCCGCGCCGGCCCCCGTTTAGGCGGCGACGGAGCTGTTCGTCGTCGCCTGGGTCTCGCCGCCGCTGGCAAAGGCGGCCTTGAAGGCGTCCAGCGCGGCGGAAAGCTCCGCGGCGCTCAGGCTGCCGTCCCCATCTGTGTCCAGCTTGCCGAAAGCGCTGGTCAGGGAGTCGGCGTCGACCTTCGAGCTGTCGAGCTTGCTGGTGATCTCGGCAAGGCTGAGGGCCCCGTCGGCGTCGGAGTCCACCTTGCCGATCAGGCTGGAGGCCACCTGGTCGCTGGACGGCGCGACGCCATGTCTGTGTCGTCCGCGCGCCTCGAGGCCGGCGGCCAGTTCTGACTGGTTGAGCTTGCCGTCGCCGTCGCTGTCGAGACTGGTCACGGCCGAAGACAACTTGTCCGAAAACTTGTCGCCGAGGGCCTGGCCGATCTCGTCCTGGCTGAGCGCGTCGTCGTCGTCGCTATCTGCGGCGGCGATGAGCTTGGAGGCGATGTCGCTGGACTTGTCCGTCTCCTGGGTCTGCAGCAAGGCGCCGAGCGTCCGGGAGGCGAAAGACTGCGCCCCGCCGCTGGGCGGCGGTCCTGGAGGCGGTCCGGGCGGTGGCTCCGCCGGCGCGCCAGATGTGACATCGATTCCCTGTCCCGGCTGATCTTGCCGGGTGGAACCTGCCTTCTCGAGGAGGGCGGCGAGCAGGCGGTGCGCCTGTCCCGCAGGATTTGCGTTTGAATTTATTGATAAACTCACGGGGTCACCTATCGGAGTTGCTGTGCGCTCCCTGGTGACGCCTCCGTTCGTCACGCGCGAGCATTCCGACGGTGCAAGAAGAAAGCCGTTTAGTTGGGCGAGCCCGTTGCGCGCAGTTTGTCCATCACCTCGGCGCTGGCCAGGCCGTCCCGGAAGTCGGGCGTGAGCGGGCGTCCCTGGGCGATCGCCTCGCACACCTGGCCGATCCAGATGTCGATGCCCGGCTTGTGGGGATCGGTCTCTTCGGTGCGGAAGTCGAAACGCTCGGGCGGCCGACCTGGCTTCAGCAGCGTCAGCTCGCGGCCGTTGTCGATCTGCAGGGCGCCTTGCGTTCCGAAGATGATGATCCGTTCGGGCGCGTTGATCGAGGCGGCGAAAGCGGTGTCGAACGCCACCGTCACCCCGCTCTTCATCCGCAGCCAGGCGGCGAAGGCGTCCTCGGCGGTGCAGGCGTGCATGAGCTCGGCGCCCTTTTCCCGGTCGCGGCGTTCCTTGACCTCGGTGCGGGTCTTGGCGGCCGCTTCGGCGACCTCGCCGAACAGCCAATGCAGGGCGTCGATCACGTGGCTGCCGAAGGCGCCGATCCAGCCGCCGCCCAGCTCTTTGTCGAACAGCCAGCCGTGCCGCCGGGCGCGTCCCCCGGAGGTGTGCATGGCCCAGCTCACGTGGACGGGATCGCCGATCTCGCCGGCGTCGAGGAGCGCCTTGAGCTTCACGCGGACGGGGGCGCGGCGGAATTCGAAGTTGAGGAAGTGGAGGACGCCCGCGTCTTCGGCGAGCGCCAGCATCTCGCGCGCCTCAGTGGCGTTGCGGCCGAACGGCTTGTCGCAGAACACGTGGCGGCGATTGGCGGTCGCCAGCCGGACGTGCTCGAGGTGCATGAAGGGCGGGGAATGGATCGAGACGATGTCGCAGGGCGCCTCGACTGCCGCCCGCACGCCCGCGATGTCGCGGGGGGAGACGATCTGGACCTCGCAGCCGGCCGCCCGCCAGGCCGGGGCGGCGGTGTTCTCGCCGAACCCGGTGCCGATGATCACCACCTTCATGGCGTCTCCTCCTTATCGGTTGTCATCCTAGACCAGGGACACGTGCACCTTGGTCTCGGTGTTGGGGCCGCGCAAAGCCTCGATGGTCGCCGGCAGGTCGTCGAGAGGCACGACCGAGGTGACCATGACCTTTGGATCGAAGGTTCCGGCGCCCAGGACGTCGGCCACGCACTGGAAGTCGCGCACGGTGTAGCCGGTCGGGAATGAGAACCGCACGCCCTTCACGCCGGCCAGGGCGGGGCCTCGATCCTCGACATGTGGATCGAGGGCGAGCCGAAGGTCGATCCCAAGCTGATGGTGCGGGTGTCCTTCGTCGCCGTGCTCGCCTGCATCATGTTCAAGGACTGGATCTTCCCGCCCGGCATGGCGAGCGACGAGCAGATCCGGGCCGCCATCAACGACTTCGTCATGCAGGGGCTTGCGGCCAACTTCCCCAACGGACCGCCGGAGGGCGGCTGAGCGCGCTGGTCGCCCGGCCGCCTTGGAGCCCGCTCAGGCGGCCGCGGCGTTCTTGTAGACAGCCCCGTCCTTCATCACGAAGCGCACGTCCTTGGTGACTTCGATGTCCTGGCTGGGGTCGCCGGGCACGGCGATGATGTCGGCGATATAGCCGGCCTCCAGCTTGCCGAGACGATCCTCCATGCTGATGAGTTCGGCGCTGGTCATCGTGGCGGCGCGGATCGCCTGCACCGGCGTCAGGCCCCGCCGGACGATGGCGGCCAGCTCCAGCGCCTGTTCGCCGTGTGGGATCGCTGGGCAATCGGTGCCGCAGCAGATCTTGACGCCGAACTTGGCCGCCCGGGCGAGCAGGGTCCTGGCGGCCGGGAAGAGCGCGGCGGCCCTGGCCTGTTTCTCGGGGTCTTCCTTGGAGACGTCCATCCGGTCCACGAGACTGGTCGTCGAGACGAGGAAGGTTCCGGCGTCGGCCATCATCCTCAGGGTGTCGTCGGTGGCCAGGAAGCCGTGCTCGATGCAGTCGATGCCGGCCTTTACGCAGGCGCGGATCGAAGCGTCGCCCTGGGCGTGGGCGGCGACCTTGATCCCGAACCGATGGGCCTCCTCGGCGATGGCGTCGAACTCCTCCTGCGAATAGGTCTGGGCGCCGGGGGGGCCGCCGGCGTGGGACATCACCCCGCCCGAGGCCGACACCTTGATGACCTTGGCGCCGTACTTGATCTGGTAGCGGACCGCCTTGCGCACCTCGGACACACCGTTGGCGACGCCTTCCTCGACGGTGAGCGGCATGATCCATGGCGCGAGGGCCGAGAACATCGTCGGTTCCAGGTGACCGCCGGTCGGCGCAATCGCGTGGCCCGCGGGGATGATGCGCGGCCCGGGAATCCATCCGTACTCAATCGCGCGCATCAGATCGACGTCGAGCATCAGCCCGCCGGTCTTCTGGAAGAGGCCGAGGTTCCGCACGGTGGTGAAGCCGGTCATCAGGACGGTGCGGCAGTTCACCACCCCGCGCAGCACCTTCAGGGAGGCGCTGTCGCCGACCTTGGGGTCGGTCTTGCCGCTTACCGGGCCGCCGATGACGAGGTTGGTCTCCATGTCCATCAGGCCGGGCATGAGCGTGACGTCGCCTAGGTCGATCTCCTTGGCCCCGACCGGCGTCTCGCGCGGATTGACGGCGAGGATGCGCTTGTCCTCGACCACGATCACGGCCGGAGACCGGACCTCGCCGGCGACGATGTCGAGCCAGCGCGCTGCGCGCAGAACGGTGGGGTTGCTCATATGGTTTTCCTCCCTTGGCCGCTCGGCCCAGCGTTCCAGCCCGGCTTCTTGATCCGAGACATTGCACGCAACAATAGGTCCTCCGCACGGGGAGTATCATTGAAATTTTCAATTAATCGGCGCGGAAATCAGCATTGAGCCGGCGCCGAGGCGGAGGGCCGTCCGGCGAAGCCGTTCGCGCCGCAGTTCATTGAGTTCATCAATGAATTGGCGCGCACATCGACATTGAAGCAGAGCGCAGGCTGACGAGTGATGATCTGCGCTTGAACGAGAAGGTTCACACTTGTCCACCACTATCGAACCACGCGAATTCCGGCTCCAGCGTTCGGAACTGGCCGTTCCGGCGACCTCGGAGAAGTTCTTCGAGAAGGCGGCGCGCGGCCCGGCGGACTCGCTCTTCCTGGACCTGGAGGACGCGGTCGCCCCCGGCCTGAAGACGCAAGGCCGCGCCAATGCGGTGCGGGCGCTGGAGGAGATCGACTGGGGGACCAAGACGGTCTCGGTCCGCATCAACGGCCTGAACACCCCCTGGGCGATCAGCGACATCCTGGCGATGGCCCGTTGCGCCCGCCTCGACATGATCCTGCTTCCGAAAGTCGAGACGCGCGACGACGTGGTGTTCCTGGACCGGCTGCTGACCGGGCTGGAGCTGGAGACCCCGCGCGAGCGGCCTCTGGGAATCGAGATCCTCATTGAGACCACCAAGGGCCTGGCCAATGTCGAGGCCATCGCCGCCGCCTCGCCCAGGCTCGAGGGGATGATCTTCGGCGTCGGCGACTATTCGATCGAGCTGGAGTCCTTTGACATCGAGTTCGGCGCGTCCAATCCCGACTATGCGGTCCTGGCGCGGGAGGACGGCCGGCCCGAGGCCCGCCACTGGAACGACCAGTGGCATTTCGCGTTGGCCCGGATCGCCAACGCCTGTCGCGCCTATGGCCTGAGGCCCATCGACGGCCCCTTCACCAACTATGGCGACCCCGAGGGCTACCGGGCCAGCGCCGTGCGCGCCCGCGCCCTGGGCTTCGAAGGCAAGTGGGCGATCCACCCCAGCCAGGTGGAGATCGCCAACGCGGTCTACACCCCGAGCGCGGCCCAGATCGCCTGGGCGCGGAACATCACGGCCAAGATGGATGCGGCCGCCGCCGAGGGGAAAGGCGCCATCGGGATGGACGGGGTGCTGATCGATCGCGCCCACGTCCTGCTGGCCGGCAAGATCATGCGCCGCGCGCGCACCGCCGGCCTGGACCAAGCGTGATGGCCGGCCCGCTCGCCGACGTCCGGGTCCTGGACATCGCCACCTTCGTGGCGGCGCCCTTCTGCGGCACTGTCATGGCCGAGTTCGGCGCCGAGGTGATCAAGATCGAGCAGCCGGGGGAGGGGGATTCCCTTCGCCGTTTCGGGACCATGACCGAGGCCGGCGACACGCTCGTTTGGCTGAGCGAGGCCCGTAACAAGAAGTCGGTGACGCTGGACCTGCGCACGCCGGAGGGCGCGGCGATCTTTCGCCAGTTGGTCGCCAAGTCCGACGTGGTCCTGGAGAATTTCCGGCCCGGCACCCTGGAGAAGTGGGGGCTGGGCTATGAGGCGCTCGCCGAGATCAATCCCAGGCTGGTGATGCTCCGGGTCAGCGCCTACGGCCAGACCGGCCCCTTGAAGGACAAGCCGGGGTTCGCGCGCATCGCCCACGCCTTCAGCGGCCTGGCCTATCTGTCAGGCGAGGCGGGCCGCCAGCCGGTGGTGCCCGGATCGACCTCGCTGGCCGACTACATGTCGGGTCTCTACGGCGTCGTCGGCGTCCTGATCTCCCTGCGGCATGCCGAGCAGACGGGCCTCGGGCAGGTCATCGACATCGGCCTCTACGAGTCCATCTTCCGCGTGCTGGACGAACTGGCGCCGGCCTATGCGCGCTCGGGCTTCCAGCGCGAGCGGATGGGCGCGGATACGGTCAACGTCGCTCCGCACAGCCATTACGAGACCCGTGACGGCGCCTGGGTGGCGCTGGCCTGCTCGAACGACCGGATGTGGGGCCGGCTGGCCAACGCCATGGGACGGCCCGAGCTGGCGGAGGATCCGCGTTTCGCGAAACCGAAGGCGCGTACGGATCATCGCGCGGAGGTCAACGGCATCGTGGCGGACTGGGTGCGCAGCCTGGACGTCGCCGACGTGATCGCCGCCTGTGAGAAGGCCGACGCGCCGGTCTCCAAGCTCCTCAGCATTTCGGACATCTTCAACGAGCCCCAGTACGCGGCCCGCGAGAACCTGCGCCGCATCGACGATCCGCGGGCGGGCGAGCTCGTCCTGCCCGCGCCCGTGCCCAGGATGTCGCTCACCCCGGCCGAGCTGCGCACGGCGGGCCCGGCGCTGGGCGACGCCAATGTCGAAATTCTCGCCGGGTTGCTGGGGCTGAGCCTCGACGACCTCGCTCAACTGAAAGCCCGCAGCGTCATCTGACGCGCGCCTGCCCAGGACCCTGACGATGACTGCCGACCGTCAAATGGCGCTTGTGGCCTTCCTGCAAGCTCAGAACTGCTCGAACTTTCCCGCGTCCTGGCGACACCCCGCCGCCGCCAGCGATTTCCTGACGCCCGACTATTACCAGCGCATCGGGCGCACGCTGGAGGAGGCCAAGTTCCACCTGGCCTTCTTCGACGACCGCCTGGCGATCCCGGACGTCTATGCGGACGACTTTCGGATGACGATCAAGGAAGGAATCCGCGCGGTGAAGCTCGACCCGGTGCTCTGCGCCTCAGCGCTGGGCCACGTCACATCGCGGATGGGGATCGGGGTCACCTATTCGACCACCTATTACGAGCCGTTCCATGTGGCGCGGGTCTTCGCGACGCTGGACCAGATGACCCGCGGCCGGGCCGCCTGGAACGTCGTCACCTCGCTCAACAGCTCCGAGGCGGTGAACTTCGGCCGCGACCTCGTGCTGGAGCACGACCTCCGATACGACCGGGCCGAGGAGTTCCTGCAGATCGTCCGCGGCCACTGGCGCAGCTGGGACGACGACGCGCTGCAGATCGACCGCGAGAGCGGGGTGTTCGCCGACCCCGAGAAGGTCCGGCGGCTGGACCACAAGGGCGAGTGGTTCAAGTCCCGGGGCCCGTTCACGGTGCCGCGTTCGCCGCAGGGCGAGCCGGTGATCATCCAGGCTGGTCAGAGCGGGCGCGGGCGCAGCTTCGCGGCCAAGTGGAGCGACCTGGTCTTCGTGATCTATCCCAACCTGCAGGTCGGCAAGAAGTCCTATGCGGAGTTCAAGGACGCCCTGGAGGCCGCGGGCCGGCCCCGTGATTCCGTGCGGATTGCGCCGGCGGTTTATGCCGTGGTGGGCGAGACCCAGGCCCAGGCCGAGGACAAGCGGGCGGTGATCGACGCCCTGGTCAAGCCCATCGACGGTCTGGTGCTGCTCTCCGAGGTGCTGAATTTCGACTTCGCCACCAAGGGCTATGACGAGCCGTTCAGCGCCGAGGAGATGGATGCGATCAACGGCATCCAGGCGTTCCGCGACCGGGTCGTGACCCTCAGCGGGCGCGCCAATCCGACTCCGCGCGACTTCGTAGAGTACACGCGCCGCGGGACCCTGGACGAGTTCCCGGTGTTCATGGGCTCGCCGGGGCAGGTGGCGGACCAGATGGAGGAATGGTTCGGCGCGGCCTGCGACGGCTTCGTGATCGCCGCCAGCCACGCTCCGGGCTCCTACGAGGATTTTGCGCGCCTTGTGGTCCCCGAACTTCAGCGACGCGGGCTTTTCCAGACAGAGTATGCAGGCGCCACCCTGCGGGAGAACCTGGGCCTGCCCCGGCCGTCGTTCTAAGCGAGTGCTTAAATTCTTTCCCGCAATCGCGTGATGCGTCTATTGACGGTGAATGGACGCCTTTCAGCCGGCGAGGATAAATCTGAAGCTGTTGCGCGCGTTCGATGCGGTGGCGCGCCACCGATCGTTCAGCCGCGCCGGGGCCGAGCTTGGCCGCTCGCAGTCGACTATCAGCATCCAGGTTCGCGAGCTGGAGCGTCAGCTGGAAGTGCGGCTGCTGGAGCGGACGACCCGTCGTGTGGCCCTGACCGAGGCCGGCGAGGCGCTCGCACGAAGCGCCCAGGAGGGGTTCGAGGCGATCGGCGCCGGCATGAACGCCGCGCGCGCCTTCGCCGACAATCGCCGCGGACGGGTGGTGGTGGCCTGCGTGCCGTCCCTGGCCAGCGCACGGCTGCCGGCGATCCTCGCCGCCTATCGCCAGCGCGACGGCAAGACTCGGATCGACGTCGAAGAGCTCAGCCTGCGGGAGATCTACGAGGCGCTTCCGGCCGGACAGGTGGACTTCGGCATCGGCCCCTGCATCGATCCGCCGCCCGCCGACGTATCCTTTACGGTGGCGGTCGAAGATCCCCTGGTGGTGATCCTGCCCGCGCGGTTCGCGCAGGGGCGGAACGGGGCGGTCCCGTTCAGTTTCCTGGCGACCCTGCCGCTGATCACCCTGTCGGGCTCCGTCCTGCTGCAGATGACCCTGGAAGAGGCGGCGTCGGCGCATGGCCTGCGGCTGAGCTCGCAGACCGAGGTGCGGCACGTCCAGACGGCGATCGCCATGGCGCGCGCGGGCGTCGGCGCGGCGATCGTGCCCAGGCTCTCCCTGCCGGACATCATCGATCCGGACATCCACGCCCTGCCCATCGACGACCCGCCGCTCACCCGCAAGGTCGGCGTCCTGGCGCCCCGCGGCCGCCCCCTTTCCGCGCCCAGCGCCAAGCTTGCGCGGTTCGTCGTCAGCGCGCTCTCGAAGGCCCTGGCGCACGATCCGCTCAGCCTGGCGCGCGCGCCCTGAATGAACGGAGGCGCCTAGCTCCGCTCGGGCATGGCGTTCTTGGGGATCTGGTTGAAGGGCATGTCGCGCGGCGGGCCGGCCTCGCGGGGCAGGTTAAGCAGCCGTTCGGCGACATTGTTCAACTGCGTCTCAAGGGTGCCGCCCCCGATGCGGTGCGTCATCACCCGATGCATGCCCCACCTGGGACCGTCGCTCCCGGGGGCGACCGCCACGCCGGCCGGGCCGGCCAGCTCCGACATCAGCGCCGAGCGCCGGATGCTCGTGCGGGCCGACATGAGGCTCGATAGGGCCCCGGCCGCCGGCGTCAGCGCGCCGCTGCGGACGCCGTTGGCGACCCGGCGCGTGATGAGGCCCTGGATGGCTTGCAGCATGAAGGCTTCGCCGACCAGCTGGCGGGCGTGGGGGTCTTTGGCGAGGCCGAGGTTGCGGACGAGTCCCACCAGCCCAGGCGAGAGCTCGATGTGCTCGGCCTCGGAGGCCTGGCGCAGGCCGATGTGCCAGCCGCGGGCCATGCCGGCGCGTTCGTGTCCCAGGTGGCTGGTGGCGACCGTCCAGCCGTCGTTGACCTCGCCGACCACATGGTCCTCGGCCACCTCGACGTCGTCCAGGAACTCCTGGCAAAAATCGACGCTGCCATCGATCAGTTTCAGCGGGGTGATGGTCACGCCCGGCGCGCGCATGTCGACGATGAACCAGGTCAGGCCTGCATGCTTGGGCAGGGTCGGGTCGGTGCGCGCCAGGCACAGGCCCATTTCCGAGCCATTACCGCCGGTCGTCCACACCTTCGAGCCGTTCAGCACCCACTTGTCGCCGCGCTTCGTGGCGCGGGTCAGCACCCCGGCGAGGTCCGATCCGCCGGACGGTTCGGACAGGAGCTGGCACCAGATGTGGTCGCCCTTGAGCATGGCCGGCACATAGAGCTTCTTCAGGTATTCGCTGCCGTGCTTGAGCAGGGTGGGCAGCACCACGACAAAGGCGTTGCCGAAGTGCCAGGGCAGCCGGTAGGGCTCGGCCTCTTCGTGCAGGATGTCCTCGAAACGCTGGTCGAGGCCCTGGCCGCCATATTCGCGCGGCACTGTGATCCCGGCGAGGCCGCCGTCCCAGAGAATCCGCTGGACGTGCTTGTCCCGCTCCACCAGCGCCTTGTCGTTCCAGTCCATGACCGGCTCGTCCGGCAGGCGAGGGGGCAGCCGTCCGGCCATCCATTCGCGCGCCTTGAGGCGGAAGGCGCGCTGGTCCTCGGTGTCGAGGTGTTCGGTCTTGTGATCAGCCATGTCCGTCTTCCTCAAAGCCCGGCGAGGCGGCAGAGCCGCTCGTAATGGACCGCGGGCGTGCCCCAGAGCGCCTCGTTGGAGACAGCCCGGCGCAGGTACAGGTGGATGTCGTGGTCGTAGGTCATGCCGATGCCGCCATGCATCTGCAGGCAGTCGCGGACGATACTGGTCCCGGAAGCGCCGCAGTGGCTCTTGGCCACGCTCACGGCGATAGCCGCGTCCGGCGCCTGGTTCTGCACGGCCTCGGCCGCATAGGCCGCCGCGGCCTTCGCCGCCTCCAGGTAGGTGGCGTGGTCGGCGAGGCGGTGCTTGAGCCCCTGGAACGAGGCGATCGGCCGGCCAAAGGCCATGCGCTGCTTGGCGTAGTCCAGGGTGAACTCCAGCGCCCGATCGGCGACGCCGACGGTCTCGGCGCATTGAAGGGTCACGGCCACCTGCAGCTGGCGCTCCACCTGGGCCGCCGCGCCGCCCGCCTCGCCAAGCAAGGAGTCCTTCGCCGCGCGGACGTTGTCGAAGCGCACTTCGGCCAGCCGCCGGCCAAGATCGAGCGTTTCGAGCGGACTGATCGTCACGCCCGCCGTCGTCGCCGGAATGAGGACCTGGGTGAGGCCGTCGTCCCCAGCGGCGGTGACCAGAAAGTGGTCGGCGATCTGGGCGTCCTCGACATAGGAGGCCGCGCCCTCCAGCACGAATCCGTCGCCGGATGGTTTCACGCGCACGCCCCCGGCCTCCGCGCCCGGCGCCAGGCCAGGGCCGGAGAAGCACCAGGCCGCGATCAGCTCGCCGGCGGCCAGGCCGGGGAGCAGCGCGTTGCGCTGCGCCTGCGAGCCCGCCTGGGCGATCGCGAAGGCGGCCACGTTGACGGACAGGAACGGACCGGCGAACACCACGCGGCCCAGCTCCTCGGCGACGATCGCGGCGTCGATCAGCCCCAGCGCCGACTCGGCCATGCCGCCTTGCTCTTCCGGCACGAACAGCGAGAACCAGCCGAGCTCAGCGCCCTGGCGCCAGGTGTCGCGGTCAAATCCCGTGTCGCCGCCGATCAGGCGACGCAGCGCGCTCACCGGCGATTTGTTCTCAAGGAAGCGCCTGGTCGTCTCCTGCAGGAGCCGCTGGTCTTCGGTCGTCGTGACGTCCACGTCTCTCTCCCTGGCGCCTCGCGGGCGCAGCGCTTTCTCCCTGACGCCTCGTGGGCGCAGCGTTATAGGCCAAAGCTATAGAGGATTGTCGAGCGCGGAGTCTCGGGTCGGGGCGATCAGATTCGCCCGCAATTTCGGTCCGGAATCCCTCAAGGGTCCGGCCGTGCAGTCTTCGCCTTTCACCGAAGCAAAAGGCGAAGACTGGTTTCCTTGGGCAGGTCGACCGAGGCGTCGTTGGGTTAGGCCGGCGACTTCGTCCAGTCGCCCTTGACGCGGGTCAGAGTGCTGACGGTGATCGCAACGACGGAAGCGCCGACGGCCGCGAGACCAAGGCTGCCGAATATTGCGCTGAGATAGACGCCCGCTTCCGGGATCGACTCGAGCGACTTGGACGCGACGGTCAAGAGCAGTGCGACCGCGAACAGGCGGACTTGATCGGACTTATCGACCGCCAGGCCGCCGACGCCGCCCAAGACCAACATGATCACTTCGAGGTAGGGAATGGTGACGAAAGCGCCGGCTATAGCGAGAACGACTGTCGCCAAGAGAGCGAGCGCGTAGACTTTGCTAAGCAAGATGATGCCTCCCATTTTTTTATCGCCATCGGTTTCGATGCCGTAGCGTGACGCTTTCGCGACATCGGCCATTGGTCAAGCTTTCATTTGCCTAGTTCATGGGCGATATGGCGCGACCAATGATCGCTGGCGCCAGATTTCCAGTCGATAGACGATCTTTGGTCTTCGGCGATGCGCTATCTGCTTGCGCTGGTTTCGGCGCTTGTCGCGCCCAGCCGTTCCTTCAGGTGGTCGGCCGGCTGAAGCGCCTGTGATCAGGACGAGTTTGCGTTGCGAGGCGCTGGCGTTCATTCGGCCGCCGCGCGCGTCACGCGGACGGGCACGGCGCTCATGCGGGGAATGCCGGAATAGCGGTCGTAGTCGTCTTCCACGCTGATCAGCGCCCCGGTGTTGCTCCCGGCCTTGCGGACGCCGACGCCGCTGGCGGGCAGGTCGCCGAAGGCGTGGGTCATCGACACGAGGCCGGGCCGCAGACTGTCGTCGGCCTCGACAATCGCGGGCACGCCGCCATGGGCGGAGGTGATCAGGACGTCGTCGCCGCTGGTCAGGTCGAGGCGCTCGAGGTCGCCCGGATGCATATAGGCCGGGTTGTAGCGGCCCTTTCGGGTCAGCATGTCGAGGTCACGGCCCGATGAATTGTAGACGTGGGCGAGGCGCCGGCTGATCAGCAGCAGGGGAAAGTCGGCGCCGCCGCGGAGCGCGACGATCTGATCGCCGAGGACTTCGCCCAGCTCGGCCATCATGCCCTCGTCGCCCACGTTCATGCGGGCGGCGAAGCCCGGGTCCTTCGGCGCGACGAAGATGTCCTCCGGGAACAGGGCTCCATTCGGGTGAAGCTTCACCTCCGAGAAGGGAACGCGGGAGCCGTGCGTCAGCATCTCCAGGAGACCGTCCGTCGTCGGCTTCACGGTCATGTCGATAGCGACGCCCTTGCGCCGTTCGCGGGCCGTTCCAGGTGCGCGGTTGGGGAAGCTGAGCTGCAGGGGAAGGTTCAGCCGCTGGGCGAGGCCATAGAAGAACTCCCATTCCTCCACGAGGTCGGAACCGGCGGGCGGATCCAGGAGCGCAGGCGCATACATGCCGAACGGCTCGGGCGCTCCGGCGACCGCGGAATAGAGCTCCATGCTCTCCTTCAGATAGGACGCCGTGGCGACCTCGAAGCCGATCTTCGGGGCGATCACATAGTTGGCCATCTTGGCGGAGGCGGACATCTTGATGTCCACCTGGACGAACAGTTCGAGCTTTTCGAGCGCCGCGAGGGTTCGCGCCTGGTCCGGCCAGGCCGCCACCGGATTGCCGCCCACAGAGATCAGCGCCTTGATCCGGCCGGCCAGGATCTCGTCGGCGAGGGCGGCGGTGGGCATCCCCGAGGCCGACATCGCCAGGCCACGCACTGACAGCGCCGGGCCGAGGTCGCGGGCGGGACGGGGCGGCCGGGGCTGGGCCTTGGGCGTCGCGCGCGGCAGCAAGACGCCGGGATTGCTGATCTTCTCGCCCGCCCGGACGAACCGGCCGCAGATCGTGTTGAGGACCAGGATCAGGTACTCGGTCAGACTCGAGCGGCCGGACATGTTGACCCCGGTGGCGCCCACCGCGATCCCGCGCCGGGCCCCGGCGAAGGTGCGGGCGGCGGCGATGAGGTCGGCTTGCGCGATGTCGGCGCGGGCGGCGACATAGGCCGGGTCGAACGGCTCCACCGCGCGGCGCAGGGCCTCCAGTCCGGCGACATTGTCCGCCACGAAGGCCGCGTCATGCAGGCCCTCGGCCAGGATCAGGCGGATCATCCCGGCCACAATCACGGCGTCCTCGCCCGGGCGGGGCTGGAGATGGATGTGCGCGCGCCTGGCCGTCTGGGTGCGGCGCGGATCGACCACGATCAGCTTCATGCCCCTTTCGAGGGCGTCGGTCAGCCGCTTGCCGGGGTTCTGTCCGGGCAGGGTCACCGAGATCGAGACCAGGCCGTTGCCGCCCAGGATCATCCAGACGTCGGACTCGCCAAACACATGGGGCCCGGCCTCCCATCCGCCGAGCAGGGCTGCGGCGATATCCTTGCCCGGCTGGTCGATGGTGTTCGCCGCGAACATCATCGGCGTGCCCAGGGCGCGCAGGAAGGCGACCATGAAGGGGACGGTCGCCGGATAGACGCTCGTATAGGTCCCCATATAGCCGGCCACGCTGTCCGGCCCGTGGGCGGCGACCAGCGCCTGGATCCTGGCGGCGATCTCGCCAGCGGCGCTTTCAGCCCCGATCGGAGCGTAGGCGCCGTCCGGGCCGCGCTTCACCGAGGCGATCAACCGATCAGGATGATCGAACTGCTCGGGGACAGCCTGACCGCGCGAGCAGCAGAAGCCGAAATAGGACGGGCTTTCCTTGTTGCCGGTCACCCGCATGGGGCGACCGTCCTTGATCTCCACGACGACGGGACAGCCGGTCGTGCAGAACCGGCAGATCGAAGGATGGCTCGTGACCTCGCCCATTCGACGGTCCTCCCTGCGGATGCCGCCTCCAGTCTAGCGACAAACGATCCGCCTTTGGGAACCCATGGTTCGAGTCCTGCCATCGCAAGACCGATCTCCCGCAACAGGCGCGCCCTGCGGCTTGGCCGCTGAGTGGGTGGACCCTGCGCCCCGCCAGTTAGCGGATGTAGCGGGGCGTCGATACATTCGACGCTATCAGGGCTGGGTGTGAATCGGGGGTTTTTACAGCATCGCTCGCGGGGCGCGGGCAGGGCGTGGTTTGCGCGCCCGCTCGGCCATTTGGGCCGAATGCGCCCAGCGCAATGGCCTCATCGTAGAACTGGGCCCACCGGGGCTTTATGTGAGTCTTAGGTGCGTCCATGCGCCATCGCCGTTCAAAATCTAGCCGCCCGCCCTCTACTCGCCTATATCGAGCTGCGCGCCAGATATTTCATCCGTGCCCCGCTGATGTTACCGTTGTTTGTATACATAGCTTGAGGTCGCCACAACGTCCAAAATTCCGGGGTTTCGCCGCGCTGTTCGGAGCGATGGGGGAACGGCAGGTCCGAGGACGCCGGACGACGCGGCCAGCAAGGCGGCGATGCGTCGCCGCGCCAACCCCATAGCCGCCCGACAGCATATCGAGAAGGACCCGCCCATGCCCCCCGAAGTCACCACCCTCAGAGGCCCCGTGGCCCCGCTGGAGGCCGGCGCGATCGCCGACCGCGACGCCGTGCTGCAGCTCTGCAAGCTCTACGCGTTCTCCATGGACACTCGTGACGAGGCGATGCTGCTCTCGCTCTTCTCGCCCAAGGCGGTCATGCACGGCGCCAGGGGCGACGCCACGGCGGACGTGTACATGCCCAAGCTCTTAGCCCGCACCTCGGCCTTCAGCGCCACCATGCACAACATCATCAATCAGTATGCGGTGGTCGAGGGCGACGAGGCGAATGTGCGCAGCTACTGCGTGGCCTATCACATCGAAGCGCCGGGCAATGGCCGGGGGGATGTGGACGTTGGCGTCATCTATATGGATCGCTGCCAGCGCACGCCCCGCGGCTGGTGGATCGTCCACCGCGAGGTGACCCGTGTCTGGACGAGAGTGCGGCCGGCGGAGGCAGCCCAGGCCTGAGGCGACCTGGGGGCTAGACCCTTGGCCAGCTCCGGACTGAAGCGCATCGAGCGTCAATTCCGCGACGCGACTTCGCCGGCCGGACCAGGCCGGGGCAACCGCTCGGCGTGCTTGCCTCCGGCCAAGCGTCGTCCTAGAGCGATCACGCCCGATCCGCGTGCAACGCCGGGCTGGTCAGGGGGGGTGGTGGCGCAGCCGGGGCCGTCGCAAACTGGGGGCGGGGAGAGCCCTCTGATCCGCGCGTTCTTCGAGCGCCGCGAGAACCTGATCCTGTTCCTGGCGGCGCGGACGCGCGACATGGCTGCCGCCGAAGACCTGGTGCAGGACCTCTACCTGAAGATCGCCGGGCTCGAGCCCAACGCGGAGGTGCGGGCGCCTGAAGCGCTGCTCTACCGGATGGCGGCGAACCTGATGGTCGACCATGTGCGCAGCGCCCAACGCTCCTCGCGGCGCAGCGCCGAATGGCGGATCGAGACCCGGACCGTGCTGAGCGGGCAAGACGTGGCCCAGGAGGCGGCGGCCGACGAGGTGGTGATGGGCAAGGAGCGGGTGCGGCAGCTGGCCGCCGCGGTCGCCGGCCTGCCGCCGCAGATGGGCCGCGCCTTCCGGTTGCACAAGCTGGAAGGGATGAGCCAGGCCCAGACCGCCCGGGCCATGGGCGTCTCGGTGAAGATGGTGGAGGCGCACGTCGCCGCGGCGATCAAGCAACTGGCGCAGAGGCTTCGATCATGACCCTCGCTGATTTTTTCCTCAGACCTAGGGGCGGAGCGCCTCGGCGCCGTCTCTTCTCCTGTTCAGAACCCTCGGCGAAGACTCAGGCGATCCGATGACCAGCATTGCGACGCGGAACGAGGAGGTGATGGCGCAGGCCAGCGCCTGGCTCGCGCGCCTGCAACGCGCGGAGGTCGGCGAGGCCGACGGCCTGGAGTTCGACGCCTGGCTCGCCGAGTCGCCGGCGAACCGCGAGGCCTATCGAGCGGCGCTGGCCGCCTGGCAGGCTTTCGAGGCGTGCCGGGACGAGGTGCTGGACGAGCTGGTCGCCGAGGCCCGCCGCGCGGCGCGGCGTCCCGGACCCACCCGCCGTTGGCTGGTCGGGGGGGGCATGGCTATCGCCGCGGGGCTCACCGCCGTTGCGGTGCTGCCGCCGATTCTGAGCCCTCCGATCGTCCAGACCTACTCGACCGCCAAGGGCCAGCATCAGCGGATCACCCTGGCCGACGGCTCGAAGGTCGACCTCAACGCGGAGACCCGGCTGATCGTGCGCTTCGCTCGCCGCGAGCGGCACGTGGAGCTGGGCGACGGCCAGGCGATCTTCGACATCGCGCATGATGAGACGCGGCCGTTCACCGTCGAGGCCTCCGGCCGCGCGGTGCGCGTGCTGGGCACCCAGTTCGACGTGCGCAACCGCAACGGCGACGTGACCGTGTCAGTCGCGCGCGGGCGCGTGCAGGTGCGACCCGTCGCCTCATCGAAGACCGGCCAGGCGTTCGTGCTTAGGCCGGGCCAGCGGCTGGCGATCGGCAGGACCGGCGTGGCGGAACTGAGCGCCATCGACCCGCAGGAGGCGCTCAGCTGGCGCTCCGGCCGCCTTGTCTACCGGGGCGAAACCCTGGCCGAGGTGGTCGCCGACCTCAACCGTGAGTTCGTCGAACAGATCGAGGTGACCGATCCGGCGCTCGCCCGGACGCCGGTGACCGGCGTCATCGTGCTGGACGACCAAGCCTCGGTCGCCACGCGTCTCTCCTTGATGCTCCCCATAAGATCGGTACCTTCCGAGCGGGGGCTCCTGCTGCTTCGGAAATAGACGAAGCCGCGTTCCCCTTGCGGACTATCCGGGCTGAGGCGGAGCTGAACATCCACGGGCGTCGGGTTTTTGTAGCCGCCATCGCGTGCGTCGCGATGACGTTGGGCGGCGGCGACCCTGCCGCGGCCGCTTCCGAGCGCGTCCGTTTCCGCATCCAGCCGCAGCCCTATCCCGAGGCGCTGCTCGACCTGGCTCAACAGGCCAACGTCACTCTGATCGGCGCGGCCGCCTGCCCAGGGGTTTCGCGTACCCCCGTGGTCGGCGCCATGACCGTGGACGAGGCGCTCTCGCGCCTGCTCGCCGGCGCGCCGTGCAACTGGAGGATGATCGCCCCGGGCGCGGTGGAGATATCGCCTGTGCGCCAGACCGAGGCCGCACCCCCGCCGCCAGGCCCGCCGGCCACGGTGGGCCAGCTCTTGGTGACCGCCACCAAGCGGGTGCGCGATGCGCGCCAACTGGCCGTGGGGGTCACGGTGATCCCCCGGCGGCGACTGCACGAGACCGGAGCCAGCGATCCCGGCGACGCGGCCGCGCAGATGGCCGGGGTCCTCACCACCAACCTCGGCCCAGGGCGCAACAAGATTCTGCTGCGCGGCCTTTCGGATGGCGTCTTCACCGGACGGGCGCGCTCAACCGTGGTGACCTACCTCGACGACATCCCGGTGAACTACAACGCGCCCGACCCGGACTTCCGGCTTGTCGATGTCGAGCGCGTCGAGGTGGCGCGGGGGCCCCAGGGCGCGCTGTACGGCGCCGGGGCGTTGAGCGGCGTCTACCGGATCGTCACCCGCAAGCCGGACCTGGGCCAATGGTCGGCGGAGGTGCGGGCGACCGGCGCTACGACCACGGGCGGCGGGCCAAGCGGAGCCATCGAGGGCTACGTCAACATGCCGATCTGGGGCGACGCTGCGGGCCTGCGCCTGTCGGCGTACCAAGAGGTGGAGGGCGGCTATCTCGACGACATCGTCCAGCACCGCAGCAACGTCGACCGTACGGAACGGCAGGGGGGGAGGCTGACCCTGCTGGCGCAGCCGAAGGAGCCCCTGTCGATCACCCTGACGGCGGCGACCCAGAGCCTGCGCTCGGAGGACACGCACTACACGATCCGCGGAATTGGGCGCAAACGGGCGGTGCGGATCCCCGAGCCGCACGTGAACGACATCGAGCTGTTGACCGGGACGGCGCGATATTCGTGGGGCGGCTCGGAGCTGACGTCCGCCACCGGCTTCGTGCGGCACGCCTATGGCAGCCTTTTCGACGCCACGCCCGTGCAGTCGAACTACACGAACCACGCCACCACCTCGGCCTATTCGGAGCGCACTCGCGCCAAGATGCTGGTGCAGGACCTCTATCTGGCGTCCCGCGGCGCCTCGAACCTGGAATGGCTGGTCGGGCTCTACGCCTCGCAGGCGCGGCTGCGATCTCCGAGCGAGCTCCTGGCGCAGAACCCCGGCCTGTCCAACGTGCCCGTCTATTCCGAGCTGCGGCACGAGAAGATACGCGAGCTCGCCGCCTATGCCGAGCTCTCCTACAAGCTCTCACCCGGCTGGACGCTGGCGGTTGGAGGGCGGCTTTACGACATCGACCGGCGCACCCGCTCGGACGTGGTTTCCGAACGCTTCGAGCCGCGTAGCCTGGACCGTGGCAACCACTACACCGGCGTCTCGCCGAAGATCTCGCTGCAGCGGAGGTTCGACAACGGCGACCTCGTCTACGCTGTGATCACCGAGGGTTTCCGGCCGGGCGGCGTCAACACCGGCGGCGCGCTGCCTGTCCCGGAGGCGCAGGAGAACTTTTCGTCCGACCGGCTGCGCAACTACGAGGTCGGGTTGAAGCTGGAGCGTTTCCAGCGCCGCCTCTCCCTGAGCTCAGCGATCTATTACGACGTCTGGAAGGACATCCAGACGGACCAGTTCCGCGCGTCGGGCCTCCCCTACACGACCAACGCCGGCGACGCCCACGTGCTCGGGCTGGAGGCCGAGGTCGCGTTCCACGCCGACAACGGATTCCTCGTGCAGCTGAACGGGCGCGTGTCGCGCACCCGGACGGCCAAGGCCAACCTCGAGTTCATCCCAATCCTGGCCAGAAACCTCCCCGGCGCGCCGCCCGTCTCCGGGGGCGCCCTCGTCGGCTACGAGCGGCCGGTGTTCGGCGACTGGACGATGCGGTTCGTCGGCCAGGCGATCTATGTGGGGCTGTCGCGGGTGTCGTTCGACGCCTCTCTCCCGCAAACCGGCGGCTTCACCCAGGTGCGGGCGCTGGCGGAGATCAGCCGCGACGGCCGGGGCGCGCAGGTGTTCGTCACCAATCCGCTGGACTCGTTCCGCGACACCTTCTCGTTCGGCAACCCGTTCACCGCAGCGCAGGCGCGCCAGATCACGCCGCAGCGGCCAATCACCGTAGGCGCGACCCTGTTCAGCTCCTTCTAGAAGAAATTTCTTCCGGTGCGACCTAGGGGTTGGGGAACCCGGCGCCGTCTTCCCCGCGACCTTCGACTTCGTGACCAAGGCGTAGGTCGTGATTGGATGCGCCAAGAGTCGGCGTAGCAGTCAAACGTAGCGCGCGTTCCGAGCCCAAAGTCGCGCGACGGCTGGCTGAGTGCGGCCCTGACGAGGAGAGCGTCAGGGCCGCGCCTCCTCGAGACCGGGAGCGGGCTGCCGGTGCGAAGGTGGGGCCCTTTTGCTCGCCCCGCCCAGGCCTGCGTCAATGCAGCAACGATCCCATTTGGCCCTTATCCACAGCAATGCTAAGCTGTCGCCGTTGATTGCGGCCCGCTCGGACCGCACGAGGCGTTCCCGGACGCTGGAACATCAACCCCGCGCCGGCTCTCCAGTCGCGGGTACGAGACCCATCGCCCCGGCCGAGGACCGTCACACCCTCAGCCGGGGCCTCTTGTTTCTGGACCCTCGCCTCTGAGGTCGCCCGCCGTTGTTCCCGGCGGCGCCGGGATTTTGCTAGCGCCCTCATGGACACCGCCAAGCCCGGCCCCGGCCTGGGGCGGGGTGGCTTGGGCGCGCTTGCCGGGTTAACTCCCTCACATGGCACGAACCAAGCAAAGCCCTGAGTTTGAGATCGAGGTCGGTGGGGAGCCTTATGTCTGGCGGCTTCAACGCCAGCCCCAGTGGTCCACTGATGCTGGGGAGTGGCGCGGAATGGCGATCGCCGTGCGTCACAAGGAGGGGCAGCGCGAAGCGGTGCTGGAGTTTCCACCAGGCCCGCAGCGCAGATTCGGCGCCCCGCAACTGCAGGCCTCGCAGATCGCGCCGGAGCTTGTGGCGAAGGCTATTGCATCCGCCATCGTGGCGGGATGGGAGCCGCTCTCCCGAGGCAAAACGGTCGCCATCGTCGTGGACGCGACTGGCGGCTGACGCGTTGGGGTTGGGATGGTGCGATGATCGCCCCACCCCCGGTCAACCAGCACCGGGGGCTTGTTCATCCCTCGGCGGCGCCAGTCCCAATCCGAGCAGAATGAGCCGGGCGCCCGGCGCCTGGTTGACGCTCAGAGCGGCCGAGGCTGGCAGGTGTGCAGGCGCGCTTCCGAAGGGTCGGCCATGGCGGTGGCCAGGCGCTCCACGACCCTAGCCGGGGCTATGGGCTTGTAGAGGAGGGCCATGGGCTCGATCTGCAGGCGTTCGGCGGCCCAGATGTCAGACCTGGCGCGGCGGTCGGATCGGCTCTTCAGCTGTACTGTAATCGGTATTCATTTCGATATTGATACATTGCGACCTCTTTGAAAGTCGACGTGGGCCTCCTCAAAACATCAAATAATTCTCCGGCGTCTGAACTAATTCTTTCTCAGTTTTCGAACGCGGCGCTACGATTCATCCAAGGGTACATGGGGTGGAATATGCACAGGGATAGTGGAGGGTGCGCGCTCAGGCGCGCTGGCTTGCTGAGCTGTACTGTTCTGGCGACCACGAGTTTTTGGGGGAGCGCCGCCCTTGCGCAGACCGAGACTGGCGCGGGCGCTACGCTCGACGAAATCGTCGTGACGGCGCAGAAGCGGACGCAGAATCTGCAGGACGTCCCTATCGCGATCACGGCGCTCAGCCAGGAGGCGCTTCAAGCCAACCGCATCACCAACGTAACCGATCTGAACGCCTTGGCCCCGAACGTGACCGTGCGGGTGAGCCCCGGCGGCAACGGCGTACCTTCGTTCACGGTGCGAGGCATCGTGAGCTTCGGCTCGCTACCGGGCACCGACAAATCTGTCTCGGTCTACGTGGACGGCGTCTACCTCGGATATGCGAGAGGCTCGATATTCGACTTTCCCGAGATCGACCGCATCGAAATGCTGCGAGGACCGCAAGGCACTTTGTTCGGCCGGAACTCGACCGCGGGGGCGATCAGCGTCATCACGCGCGACCCTCCAGGCAAGTTCGGCGTGCGCCAGGAACTCACCTACGGCAACTACGACCAGCTCCGCTCGAAGACCCGCCTGGACCTTCCCGCCTGGGGACCTCTCAGCGCCTCCGTCACCTATGTTCATGACGAGCGTCGCGGCGACATCAGGAATCTCGGGGCGGGACAAGTCTGGGGCCGCACCGGCATCTCCAATCAGCCGCCTGTGCAGAGATCCCCGAAGTATCTGGGCGACAAGAATGCGGAATCGGTCTTCGCGGCGGTCAAGTTCGCGCCGAGCGACAATTTCAGCGTCAAATACAAGTACGACGACTTAGTGAGCGACAACACGCCCGAGGGCGTCGCGGTGGTCGGCGTGAATCCGCCCGCCTTGGGCGCGGCCTCTGGCGGCGTACTCGCCAGCATCATCGCGAGCCAACCGACGCCGGTGGCGTTCAACACGTCCGTGCGGCGACCGAAGGCTTTGAACAACTCATGGATCGTGCCCTCGCATCTTCGAACCTATGGCCACAGCGTCACGGCGCAGCTGTCGATCAGCGACGCGCTGTCGGTGCAGAATATCTTGGCCTATCGGCATGTCTCGCAATACTCGTACTACCAGCTCGACGGCCTCGGGGGGCTGGTGAATACGCTGCCGACGCTAGGCCCGGTGGGCGCTCCTTTTGTCGTGACGGCCCAGAGCAACGAGACCCGAGGGCGGCAATGGAGCAATGAAACCCAGATCAACTACCAGTCGAAGTTCCTCACGCTGACGGCGGGGGCGATCTACTACGACCTTTATACGTTCCAAGGGCCGCCTGCCGGATTCACCACCTCCACAGTCCTGCGGGCCATTTCCGGCGGCGTGATCGTCCCGGTGTTTCCGGCGGTCGGGCGCTCCTACAATTGGGCGACATCCGCCGCGGCGTATCTGCAGGCCGAGGGACATATCACCTCGCAACTGGACCTGGTCGCCGGCTACCGCATCACGCGCGATAAGAAATCGGGCAGCCTGTACAATCCTGGCGAGACGAGTTTCACCTACGAAAAGACGAAACCGTCCTATATGGCAGGTCTTAACTTCAAGGCGACGCCGGACATACTGGTCTACGGAAAGTATTCGACCGGGTTCGTCTCCGGCGGGTCGATCGGGCCTTTCACGTTCCTGCCGGAGACGGCCCATTCCTGGGAGGGCGGCTTCAAGGCCGACCTGCTCGATCGCCGGGTGCGCATGAACCTGGCGCTCTTCGACGTTAAGTACGACCACATCCAGTCGGCCCAGAGCGGGCGCAACGTCGGTTTCCCCGCGTTGTCCACGGTTGTGATCGATCAGGGGGGCGGCAAGGCCAAGGGCTTCGAGTTGGAATCCACCGTGCTGCCGATGCGGGGGCTGACCTTGGGCGGTTCGCTCGGGTATACGGACTTCAAGTACACCAGCATGAACCCGATCCTCGGCACGCTGGCCACCTACCTGCCCTCCACCCGACCGAAGTGGACGGGGACACTTTCCGGCCAATACGAGACCGAGCCGGTGGTCGGAGACGCCCGCATGCGCCTGCGCGCCGATGCGAACTACCATTCGAAGCAGCGTCTCGACCCGGCGGCCACGCCGGCGGTTCCGGCGTTCGCGCCGGTCCAGCATTCGCCGGCCACCTGGATTGTGAACGGCCGGATCGCGCTCGAGGGCGTCCGTGCGGCGGGCGGCGAGGCGGAAGTCGCCGTTTGGGTTCGAAACCTCACCAACGACAAGACCCCCGTCTTCGCCACGGTGCTCGGCAATTACGTCGCCTCGGCGAGCTTCACCCCCGCGCGCACCTATGGCGTGGACCTGATCCTGAACTTCTAGGCGGACACGTTCTGGAGGCATGCTTCAGAGCGGCGTCGCGCAAGTCGGCCCAAAGATGGCGGATCCCCACAGGGGCCCGCGAGACAACAAAAGATGGAGGAACGCGGTGTCTGGATGGAAGACGGTGGTGCGCAATGCGGTCGTGGCGGCTGCGGTGGCGGGACTTCCCCTGGGCGCTGACGCCGCGTCGTTGCCAACCTGGGCCGACCAGATGGAGAGCTTGAAGGACGTCGGCCAGCGCCTACTACTCAAGGCGGAGCGGGACGACACCGACGCCCATCGGCAGGAGATGTACAAGTACATCCTGGGCTCCGTGTCCAACGGCTTCCTCAACTATGTGAACGCCGATCCGGGACGGCCGACTTTCACGCCGCTCTGGAACTACGCCTACAACTACGGCGGGCCCAATCCCGACTACGCCTACATGTTCACCTTGCTGGATCCCAAGGGGAGCTACCGCATCTCCGGCTATCGCGGGACGTCGCGATTTGTCGAGATCACCCAGCAAGGCACGGATTTCACCCAGTCCTCGATGGGCAAGGGTCCTTCGCCGACCAACGACCTCGACCAGCTCAAGCTGGATAAGGACGGCTATTTCAGCGTCATCCTGAGCGCCGAGCGGCCCGCGGGCTATACCGGGGACTGGTGGCCGCTCGCCCCCACCACGGTCGCTCTGCTGATGCGCAAGGCGTCCGCCGACTGGAAGAAGGAGGTCGATCCCCGGATCGCCATCAACCGGCTGGACGAGGTCCCGCCGCCGACGCCCGAGCAGATGGCGGCCCGCTTCTCGAACTTGAAGAACTGGGTCGTGACGATGATCGAGTATGACATCACCCTCACGCGATATTACCGAGACAACCACGGCATAAACACGATCAAGAAGTCGCAGCTGATGGCGAAGTCCGACCCCTTCAAGGGTCAGATCTACCTCGACGGCGCCTTCCAGATCGCCGACGACGAGGCGCTCATCCTCGAGACGGCGGTGCCGGAGAAGTGCCGATACTGGCAAATCCTGCTGGCGGACAACCGATTCGCCACCGTCGACTGGGTCAATCGGCAGTCCAGCCTGAACGACACACAGGTGCGGCTGAACAAGGACGGCCGCTTCCGGGCGGTGATCGCCGCGAGGGATCCCGGCGTGCCGAACTGGCTCGACACCGGCGGCGAGGCCTGGGGGATCATTCAGATGCGCTGGAACCGCTGCGCGGACGCGCCCGAGCCCGTGGTGAGGAAGGTCGCCCTGAAGGATGTGCGCAAGTCCATGCCGGCCGACACCCCCGTCATCACGCCGGCCCAGCGCAAGGAAGAACTCCGCGCGCGGCGCGAAGCGGCGCAGCTGCGGCAACTCTGGTGAGCGCAATGCAAGGAGGATCCCGGTGACTCGTGTGGATGAAGCAGGTCGTGCCCGGACGCGGCGCCGGTCGTTCGCCATTCTCGGCCTCGGCGCGGCGCTGTTGACCGGCGCCCACGCCGAAGCGCAGTCGGGCGCGGACTACAAGAAGGGCCGCATCGGCTCGACGCTCGGAAGCCCACAGCAAGTGGCCGACGACCGCTTGGCGGCGCGGCTCTATGCGACTCCGGCTGTTCAGCGCGCAATCGACAAGCTCGAGGCCGCCTACAAACAAGACCCCGCCGCGTCGCTGCCGGACGCCGAGAAGACCCTGAGACGGGCCGCCGAGGCCACGGCGATGGGCCAGGCGGCGGCGGTCGTGAACCAGGACCCGGACCGACCCGCCGCCTATTGGGCCGTCACGGCTCCGCACAGCTGGGGCAAGCTGGACGTGCCGTTGTCCGGCGCGATGATCGACAATCCCGACAACATCTACCGGACGATCCCAATCGACGGCGCCGCCAGGTACGAAATCCGGGGCAAGGTCGTCTCGCCGGGACCGTCGCAGGAGACCTTCGTGCTCCACACCGAGCGATCGGGGGCGAGTAAGCAGCAGAAGGTCCGCAACCAGGAGGAAGAGAGCGGATCGGTCTCGCTGGACAAGCTGCCGCTGCAGCCGGACGGCTCGTTCGTCATCACGCTCGACGCCTCGCCCGCGAACGGGCGGCCGAACCACATTCAGACCCAGCCGGAGGCGCACGACGGCTATGTGCTCGTTCGCGACACCCTGGCGGACTGGTCGCGGAACAACCCCGTAAAGCTCGAGGTCCGCCGGGTGTCCGGACCGCCCGTCCACTCAGCAAAGACGGAGACGCAGCTCGCTGAGCAGGCGGCTGAACTGACCTCGACAACCGGACCCTACTGGCTCGCCTGGGCGCGCATGGTCATGTTGAGCCGGCCGGTGAACACCTTCACGCACCAGGTGGCGCGGGCGACGGGATGGGGCTTCATCAAGTGCGGCCACTATCGGCTGACGGACGCTGAGGCCCTGGTCATCCAGCTCGACCGACGGCAGGCCGACTATCTCGGGTTCCAGCTTTCAGATGTTTGGGGGCAGGGCCAGGCTCCTGAGTATATCGAGCGGACCGGCAGCCTGAATGGCAGCCAAGCGGTTCCGAACGCCGATGGCGCCTACACCTACGTGATTTCAGTCGCCGACCCGGGCGTCCACAACTGGCTGGATCCGAGCGGCCTCCACGCTGGGAGCTTCTGCGCACGGTGGCAGAAGCTCCCAGCAGGCGTCTCGGCCGCCGATGCGGTGCTGGCCATGCAGGTCGTCAAACTGGAGGACCTGAAGCGCCTCCTGCCGGCCGACACCAAGTTTGTCACCCCGCAACAGCGCACGGTTCAGCTGAATGAGCGGATGGCGAGCTATGCGCGCAGGTTGGTCAACTAGGTCCTCGGCCCACTAGCCTTCACCTGCGAAGACTTGAATCTCGCCCGCCTCTAGCCGCTGGAGCGTCCGGAGGACGGAGCCCTTTTTGCTGATGGCGCATCAAGTTTCGCAAGCGATCAATGGCGCGCACGCCCGGAGCCGAGCAGACGCGAAATTTCCCAGCCGGCGTTGCGGGTCATCGCTTCGAAGGCCTCGTGGCTTGAGCGCATCCGCTCGGCCGGACCGATCAGGAGCGCCACGCCCAATGGGCGCTCCGACTGATCGAAGACGGGGGCGGCGAAAGCGGCCGCACCGGGCACGTTCTCACCGAATGTGGCTGAGAACAGGTCGCGACGGGCGGCCGCGATCACGTTCTTCAGGACGTCCATTTCGGTGACGGTGTTCGCCGTGGATTTGGCCAGCCGAACCCCGGCGAGATAGCGTTCGGTCTCGTCCTCGCGGAAGAGCGCCAGCATGAGGCGTCCGCCGGCGCCGGTGTGCAGGTTGTGGCGCTCGCCGATGACCGGCTCGAAGCGGATCGGGTTCGTGCCCGAGACGAACTCCGCATAGATCATCTCCGTCCGGTCGGCGGAAAGCAGCGACAGCCCCGAGGTCTCGCCGGTGGCGGCTGCGAGGGCGGCGAGGGAGGGGCGCGCGATCTGCGCCACGTTGCGGCCCGCCAGGATCCGGCCGGCCAGCAGGTAGCTTTCAGAGCCCAGCCGGTAGGCGCGGCCGTCCCGCGCGACATAGCCCTGATCCACCAATCCCCGGAGCAGGCCCAGGAGGCTCGTGGTCGGCGCCTGCAAAGCGGCGGACAGCTCCGTCAGCGACGCCCCGGCGGGCGCGCCGGCCAGGTGCTGCACGATCTGGAACAGCCGTCCGACGGCGAGCGGCGGAGAGGTTCGCGCGTCCGACATGCCCACAGTCGCGGCCCCGTGCTGCGTATATCCGAAATCGACATCTGTTATTCGAATATTGTTTGACGTCATCCGACTGTCCAGCGGAATGTCCTAGGGAGGCGGGACGCCCGAAGAAGGGGAGGAGCGTTGTCGACGGCGGTGGACGAGCTGAAGCGCCGCCAGTCGTCTCTCGGGAGGCTTACCGACCCAGCCCCAAGCTCGCGCCGTGGAAGAAAAGGCCTCTGCGGGCGCCTGAGCGCCGCGAGGATTGAAGGAGGGATGACCATTTTGCGCCTCGAACATCACCTGCTGGAGCCGTTCGGCGCGGAAGTGGAACTGGATCTGTCGCGCGAGCTCGCGCCGGCCGAGGCGGCCGCCCTGCGCGATCTGTTCTTCGAGCGCAGCCTTCTGGTGTTTCGCAACCAGAACCTGGGCATGGAGGACCAGCAGCGGGTGGTCAGCTATGTGGGTCCGTTGCTGGCGCCCAGCTCGGGCTACCTGTCGCCCGAAGACGGGATCCTCAACACCAAACGCCTGGATTTCCACTCCGACCTCTGCTCGACGCCGCTGCCCTTCGACGCGATTTCGCTGCACGCCCAGGAAGTCGACGAGCAGCGCACCTTCACGAAGTTCGCTTCCGGCCTGCGCGCCTACGGGCTGCTGCCCAAGGCGACGCAGGAGCTGATCGAAACGCTTCAGGTGAACATGGTGCAGACCGTCGCGGACAAGACGCGGCTGGCCTACGAGGTGCCGGCCAACGCGCTGAACATCATCCGGCCGGTGGTGCTGCGCCACCGGGCCACCGGCTCGCCGATCCTCTATTGCTCGGAAAGCTCGGCGGCTCGGATCGAGGGCTGGGCGCGACCCGAGAGCGACGCCCTTCTGGCCGAACTCTTCGCCGCCCTCTACGCGCCGTCGAACATCTACCGGCACCACTGGCGGAATGGGGACTTGGTGATCTGGGACAACCTTTCGCTGCAGCATGGCCGGGACGCCGTGGAACCTGGCGCGCCCAGGCGGCTGCAGCGCGTCGTGGCGGGCCTGAAGACCTTGCGCGAGCAGGCGCCCGCCTACGACCTGACCCCGGTGATCACCGAGGTGGGCCGGGCGACCAACTGAGCGTGGACGAAAAACGAAGACAGGAGGAGGCCAATGGCGATGCGGGAACTGGAAGGCAAGATTGCAGTCGTGACCGGGGCGAGCCGCGGCATCGGCGAGGCCACGGCCGAGCGGCTGGCCTCGGCTGGCGCCGTAGTGATCGCCGCCGCACGAACCCTCGGCGACGACGCCGAACCGCAGATCGATACGCTCGCCCACACCGTCTCGCAGATCCGTGGGCGCGGCGACGAGGCCCATGGCTACAAGCTGGATGTGGGCGATCCGGCCTCCCGCGCAGCCTTCATGGACGCAGTGCTGGAGCGCTTCGGGCGCGTCGACGTGCTGGTGAACAACGCCGCTGGCGGCGGCTATGGGAAGCGTGCCTGGGAGATGTCCGATGCGCAGTTCCGCTACATCTTCGAGCTGAACGTGTTCGGGCCGCGTGACCTGTGTCTTCGCGCTCTGCCGGGGATGCTCGAGCGCGGGTACGGCCGCATCGTCAATGTTTCGTCGACCATCGCGGACCGGGCTGCGCCGAACATCGAGGGCCCGCCGTTCCTCGACTTCCACCGCACCGCCGGCGTCTCCGCCTACGCCTCCTCGAAGAGTGCGCTCAACCTCTTCACCCGGGCGCTTGCCGCCGAGCTGCACGGCAAGGGGATCGCCGCGAACACGGTCGCCCCGGTGAATTCAGTCATGACGCGCTCGGCGCGGAACCTGATCGAGACAGGCGTGATCAGCGCCGACCGCTTCAAGGCGCCCGAGGATCCGGAAGTGATGGCCGAAGCGGTGCTGGCCCTGTGCCTCGTCGACCCCGACAAGGACACCGGCCTGACCACCTATAGCGGTCAGTACCTGGCCAAGATCGACCGGTCTGTGCGCGGGCGCGACGGTGGGCCATTTGCGGCCAAGGTGGCGGTGGATTCCGTCAAGTATTGAAGCCGGCGAGGGGGCCAGCGAATGGGGATGGATAGGCTCAAGGACAAGGTGATCGCCGTGGCCGGCGGCGCCGGCCGGATCGGCTCGGGGCTCGTCGCCCGCTATGCGGCGGAGGGCGCTTCGGTGATGATCGGCGATCTCAATCTGGATGAGGCCTGGGAGGTGGCCGAGCAGATCCGCGCGTCTGGCGGCAAGGCTTCGGCCGCCGCCGTCGACCTGGCGCAGGAAAAGAGCGTCGCGGCCTTCGTCAGGCGCTGCGAGGAAGAGCTCGGTGGAATCGACGGCTTCCACGCCAACGCCGCGTACTTCGCCCGCAGCCAGGACGACGTCGACGTCGTCGAGATCGAGATGGAGCTGTTCGACGACATCATGCAGGTCAACGCGCGGGGCCACGCCCTTTGCGCGCGGCACGCCGTTCCCGCTCTGCTGCGGCGCGGCGGCGGGGTGATTCTGTTCACGAGCTCGGGCGCCGCCTTTGTGCCTGACAGGGGCCGGGTCGCCTACTCCATGAGCAAGGCAGCGATCCACGCCCTAATGCGCCACATCGCCGTGCGCTGGGGACATGAGGGGGTGCGGGCGAACGTCATCGCGCCGGGCGTCATCATGCATCCCAAGCTCGAGGCCAAGAGCCCGCACCTGCGCGAGTGGGCGATGCAGCGAGTGGCCGTGAACTATCTGGGCGACGCCGCAGACATCGCCGCGACCGCCGCCCTGCTGATGTCGGAAGAGGGCCGCTACATCACCGGCCAGGTGCTGAGCATCGATGGCGGCTCCAGCATGCGCCAGTGACCAGGGAGAACGGCATGCTTGACGACGGACGCGCGGGTCGGTTGTCCTGGCGCGCGCTCGAGCCCTTCGGGCCAAGGTCGACCATGACTTCCGCGCGCCGTTGACGCCGGCCCTTCGCTGAATCATACGGCGGGCCGGGCGGCTTCCGCCTCACGTGCCGGCAGGAGGGGATCGCCTTGCTCTACGAACTGCGGATCTATCATTGCCTGGCTGGCGGCCTTCCAAAGCTGCTGCAGCGCTTCGAAAAGGCCACCCTGCCGCTCTGGGAGAAGCACGGCATCCGGCAGGCCGGGTTCTGGACCGTCGTGGTCGGCCCGTCCAACCAGGACCTCTACTACCTGATCTCGTGGGAATCGCTGGCCGAGCGCGAGCAGAAATGGGCGGCGTTCGGGCGCGATCCCGAATGGCTCGCCGCGCGGGATGAAAGCGAGACGGATGGGGTCTTCGTCGCCTCCATCGAAAACATGATCCTGCAGCCCACCGCCTTCTCCGCCGTGAAATAGGCGCGCCGGTCGCGCTTACCCCGGTCGAAGGCCGAGCGCCCGCGCACAACGCGCCATGTCGCGCTCCCAATCGGCGAAGGTGACGCGGCAGGTGACCCGCGTCGCCCCCAGGGCGGCGACCGCCGCGATGCGTTCCCGCAGTTGCGCGGGGCTGCAGGCGGCGCTCGCGGCGAAGTCGGCCAGCGCGTCCGGGTGGCGCTCCGCGAACGCCGCGTCGATCGCATTCACCGCGACTGCATGCCGGTCGTGCACGTGCAGGCGCCGCACCTGGGGCGGAAACGCCTCGACCGCGCGCAGCCAGTCCTCGCCATAGGGCAGCTGCTCCACGGGGCTCGGACCATGGTGGAACCCGTCATAGGCCAGGTGATACTGCAGGCCGAACCACGGTTTCACGGCTTCCAGGACGCGCGGGGATGTCGGGCTCTCGCCCTCGTCGAGCAGGAACCCGCCGCCGCCCATCTGCAGGATGGAGAAGTCCTTCGGGACCTCCGCCGGCGCGCCGCCATAGATCAGGCCGTCGCCGAACGCGCGCGCCGCCTCGACGCCCTTCGGGCCGTTGGCCGCCACCAGGAACGGCGTATTGATCGGCCGCGCCGGGGCAAAGCCGGGCGGATGGAGCATCCGGGAGACCGCGCCGTCGATCACCACGTCTTCGCCGGCCAGCAGGCCTTTAACCTCTTGGAGAAAGCGGGAGACGTAGCCCCAGGTCAGAGGACGCTGGCCCATCGCCATCCGGCCGGTGAACCCGGTGCCGAGGCCGACATAGAGCCGGCCGGGCGCCAGATGCTCGATCGTCGCGATGGCGGCGGCCTGCGCCATCGGGTGGCGCAGGTGCGGGATGAGCACCTCGGCGCCGGCCTGGATGCGGCGCGTGGCCTGCAGCGCGCCCGCGATGGTCAGCCAGACGTCCGCGCCGAGCGCCGGCGAGTCGTAGAAGCCGATATAGGAGAAGCCGAGCGCCTCGGCGTGTTGCGCCTGTCGAACCGCATCGAAGCTCGCCGCAAAGCTGATCCCATATTCCATCGCCGGGCTCCTGCGTCTCAGGTTGAAGGGATATTGGCGCCTCAAGTCTCCAGCCGGAATTGGCTATGGTCGCACGATGTCAGCACAGCCCATCTCCATCCCCTTGCGCGAAGGTGCGGCGGTCTCCGGTCTGTGGCTTGCGCCGGATGTCCCGCGCGCTTGCCTGGTGCTCGCCCACGGCGCCGGGGCCGGCATGAACCACCGTTCGATGACGGCGATCGCCGAAGGGCTTTGCCGGCTCGGCGTGGCGACTCTTCGCTATCAGTTCCCCTACATGGAGCTTGGCCGCAAGCGGGTGGACTCGCCGTCCGTCGCGCAGGCGACCGTCCGTGCGGCCGTGGCGGCGGCGCGGGATCGGGCCGCGAACCGGCCGCTGTTCGCAGGCGGCAAGTCGTTCGGCGGTCGCATGACCTCGCAGGCTCAGGCGCAAGCGCCCCTCGAGGGCGTTCGCGGCCTGGTGTTCTTCGGTTTCCCGCTGCATGCGGCCGGCAAGCCATCGGTCGAGCGGGCGGCGCACCTGTCCGAAATTTCCGTCCCGATGCTATTCGTCCAGGGGACCCGGGACGCGCTTGCCGATCTTGCGCTCATGCAGAACGTCGTCGGCGCGTTGGGCGAGCGCGCGACCCTCCAACTCATCCCGGACGCCGACCATTCGTTCCATGTCCCGGCGAGGACCGGACGAAAGGACCCGGAGGTCCTGGATGCAGCGCTGGCTGACGCAACTGACTGGATCGCCGCCCACTGATCAGCAGCCCGAAGGGAAGGACCGCCACTTAGCAATCCCCCCCTGAGGTCGCCGTGATCTGTGGCCAGGAAGGTCCGGTTCCTGAAAGGGAGGGAGTTCCGCGCGTGGCGCGAAGCGCACCTGAGCGCTTCAGCCCACGGTCACGACGACCTTGCCGAGCACCTTGCGATCGCCTAGCTGGGCGATCGCCTCACCGCCCCTCTCCAAAGGGAAGCGAGCATAGATTCGCGGGCGGACCTTGCCCGCTTCATAGAGCGCTTTCAGCTCGTCCAAGTGCTGGGCGAAACCTGCAGGATCGGCTTCGATCCAGCTGCCCCAGAACACGCCTACGATGTCCGCGCTCTTGAGGAGCGGCAAGTTCAGCGGAATGCGTGGGATATCGCCGGCTGCGAAGCCGACCACCAGATAGCGGCCACCCCAGGCGATCGATCGGAAGGCGGGCTCGGCGTAGTCGCCACCGATGGCGTCGTAGATCACGTCCGGCCCCGTCGGCCCGCAAACTGAACGGATGCGCTCGGAGAACGCCTTCCGAGCGTCGCGGTCGAGCGCGCCCCGCGGATAGATCAGTCCGTCGTCCGCGCCGCACGTCCTGGCGAAAGCAAGCTTCTCCTCGGTCGAGCAAGCCGCGATGACGCGTGCGCCGAGCGCCTTGCCGATTTCGATGGCGGCGACCCCAACCCCGCCGGCCGCGCCGAGGACCAGGGCCGTTTCGCCCGCCTTCAGGCGACCACGCCATTTCAAGGCGTAATAGGAAGTGCCATAGGCAAGGATGAAGGCGGCGCCTTCGTCGAACGGCATTGTGTCCGGCATCCTCATCAGCCGGTGCGGCTCGGTGCGGACGACCTCGGCCAGGCCGCCGAAGCTGCAGTTGCCCATGACGCGGTCGCCGACCTTAAAGGCGCTGACGCCTTCGCCGACCGCCTTGATCACCCCGGCCACCTCCGAGCAGGGCGCGAAGGGGCGGGGCGGTTTGGATTGGTAGCGGTCCTCAATGACCAGCACGTCGGGGAAATTGATCCCGCAGGCGCGGACGTCGACCAGCACCGTCCCCGGCCTGAGCTCGGGCTCGGGGATTTCATCGAGCACCAAGCTCCCTGGTCCGCCGACCGACTTGCTCAGCACCGCTCTCATCTGTCCGTTATCCAGGTTAGGCTCATCACGAGCATAAGCTTCGCAGCCCGTTTCGCAATTGCCCGGCGCCCTGCGCCCGCGGGCGGCGACAACGCGTACCAGTCGCCGTTTCTCCTCACTCGCCCCGACATATCTTTTTCGCGAGGTGGGGAAGGCGACTTGTTTTCCGGCCACGGTGGGCCATTTGCAGGGGGGCGTTGGCACTCGCATGTGTCAACTGCCAATACAGCCGTGCCATCGCGAGCTAGCTTCACCACCGGAGATTCCGAATATGGTCTTTCGCCCTCTAGGTGACCGCGTGGTCATTAAACGTGTCGATGAGGAAGCCAAGACCAAGGGCGGGATCATTATCCCCGACACCGCCAAGGAGAAGCCACAGGAAGGCGAGCTCGTCGCCGTCGGGCCTGGCGCCCGCGACGAGCAAGGCAAGATCCAGCCGCTCGACGTGAAGGCCGGCGACCGCATCCTTTTCGGCAAGTGGTCCGGCAGCGAAGTGAAAATCGACGGCGAAGACCTGCTGATCATGAAGGAGTCCGACGTCCTGGGGATTCTCGATCCCGTCGTCGCCCAGGCCAAAGCCGCCTAGGGGGCTTCATAGTCCCTTTTTAGTCCCCGAATTTCACTTCCCGATTTTTCGAAAGAGCAGGCAGATGGCCGCCAAGACCGTTCACTTCTCCTCCGACGCGCGTGACCGCATGCTGCGCGGCGTCAACCTCCTCGCCAACGCGGTGAAGGTCACCCTGGGGCCCAAGGGCCGCAACGTGGTGATCGAGAAAGCGTGGGGCGCTCCGCGCACCACCAAAGACGGCGTGACGGTCGCCAAGGAAATCGAGCTCGAGGACAAGTTCGAGAACCTCGGCGCCCAGATGATCAAGGAGGTCGCCTCCAAGACCAGCGACAAGGCTGGCGACGGGACCACCACCGCCACCGTGCTTGCCCAGGCCATCGTGGTTGAGGGCTTGAAGTCAGTGGCCGCCGGCATGAACCCGATGGACCTGAAGCGCGGCGTGGAAAAGGCCGTGGTCGCGGTGGTGGAGAGCATCAAGGCCTCCTCCCGCAAGGTCACCACCAACGCCGAAATCGCCCAGGTGGGCGCCATCTCCGCCAACGGCGACAAGGAAGTCGGCGACATGATCGCCAAGGCCATGGAGCGGGTCGGCAACGAAGGCGTCATCACGGTCGAGGAAGCCAAGACATTGGAGACGGAACTGGAGGTGGTCGAAGGCATGCAGTTCGACCGCGGCTACCTGTCCCCCTACTTCATCACCAACGCCGAGAAGATGGAGGTCGAGCTCGACGAGCCGCTGATCCTGCTTTCGGAGAAGAAGCTGGCCTCGCTGCAGACTCTGCTTCCCCTGCTTGAAGCGGTCGTCCAGTCCGCCCGTCCGCTGCTGATCATCGCCGAGGACATCGAAGGCGAAGCCTTGGCCACCCTGGTGGTCAACAAGCTGCGTGGCGGCCTCAAGGTCGCCGCGGTCAAGGCGCCGGGCTTCGGCGATCGCCGCAAGGCCATGCTGGAAGACCTCGCCATCCTCACCGGCGGCCAGCTCATCAGCGAGGATCTCGGCATCAAGCTCGAGAACGTCACGCTCGACATGCTCGGCAAGGCCAAGAAGGTCACCATCACCAAGGACGCCACCACCGTTGTCGACGGCGCTGGTGAAAAGTCCGGCATCGAGGCGAGGATCGCCCAGATCAAGGTGCAGATCGAGGACACCACCTCGGACTACGACAAGGAAAAGCTGCAGGAACGCCTGGCTAAGCTCGCCGGCGGCGTGGCCATCATCAAGGTGGGCGGCTCGACTGAGGTCGAAGTGAAAGAACGCAAGGACCGGGTGGACGACGCCCTCAACGCCACCCGCGCTGCGGTGGAAGAAGGCATCGTGCCGGGCGGCGGCGTCGCCCTGCTCAAGGCTGGCAAAGCTCTCGACGGCCTCAGGGGGCTCAACGCCGACCAGGACGCCGGCATCGCCATCATCCGGCGGGCCCTACAGGCCCCGATCCGTCAGATCGCCGAGAACGCCGGCGTCGAAGGCTCGATCGTAGTTTCCAGGGTGTTGGAGAATGCCTCCGTCACCTTCGGCTTCAACGCCCAGACCGAAGAATACGTGGACCTCGTGCAGGCCGGCGTCATCGACCCGACGAAGGTGGTCCGCACGGCCTTGCAGGGCGCGGCCTCCGTCGCCGGCATACTGATCACCACCGAGGCCGCCGTCGCCGACGCTCCTGCGAAGGGCGGCGACGCCGCGCAGGCGTCGGGTGGCGGCATGGGCGGAATGGGCTTCTAGGGGCGCCGTGGCGTCTTAGATGCAGGGGCCGCCTGTGGCGGCCCCTCTGCCGCTCAGACTGCGGGAACAGCAGGCGGCCTTGACCAACCGTACGCCACCTCAATGAGCGCCCCTTGCTCGCGGACGTCTTTCCTCTCTCCCAGAAACCTGCCGCCAAGTTGCTCATAGAGTGATCTGGCTGGGATGTTGTCGCGGGGCACCCAGAGAGTGAAACCTAACAGCCCGCGGTCGGTAAGGTCGCTCATCATGGTGGTCATGAGGCGCTTGCCGAGGCCGCGTCTTTGATCCGTTCTAAGCACGTAGATCGCGGCGAACTCGCCATCGTAGCCTGCAGCGGCGAAGTCTGCGTTGCGTTGCTCGCCGCACGAGCCGAACGCAACTAATTTGCCCGTCCGCTCAGCTACATAGGTCGTCGCTAGGTATCCGGTTTCGCCTGAGAGGATGCGGCGCCAAGCTTCCGTTCTCGCATTGGCGGTCAGCGCGTCGAGCATCTGCTCGGACATTAGGCCGATATAGCTCTCCCGCCATGTGGTTTCATGGACATGGGCGAGAGCCGCGGCATCCGCAAGCGTGGCGCGTCTGATCGAATATTCTGTCTGATCCACAACGGCTCCTCAGTGCTCGGTCATTACCCGATAGATAACCTAGCACTTTGTTCCGTTTTAGAGTCGAGACTCACCCAGTCGCCCTGTGAGGCCGGATCATAAAATCGAGAGTTTCAGAAACCACGACACGATGACGAATATGGCCGGGCGCTGAAGGAGCTACCTGAAAGCATCGCGATGAGACCGAGGCGCATCTCCTGCGCCGCTGACCGAAAAAGCCTCCAGGCTGTCGGCCGGGTTCCTGCGCTGAGCACGCTGTCGAGGCGCTCCAGTCTAGTAGGCGACGCCTGCGGCGATCAGGCCCGCCAGCAACAGGACGCCCGCAACGGCGAGCAGCGCGGCGCTCATTTCCGGCGTGCCCACGTGCGGGAGGCGAAGGTGGGGCGGATGGATGACGCGAGCGTGAAGGCGGGGAAGGTGGAGGTGTCTCATCGAAGCCCTCGCGAGCATGGCGAACAGACTAGCCGTCTAGAAAAACGAGCGCCTTGTGTAAGCAGTTCCACCCCCCGATATCTCAAGCAGCGCCCATGGAGCGGACCCAAAGCTGCGCCGTTAACACCTCGTTAACCCCAGGGCGCGTCAGCTAGTGGTCGGAGGTGGCGCATGTTCGCACAACCGTTCTCCACAAAGCCGGCTTGGCTCGCCTTCTACGAACGAGCAATGGCGCAGGGCGCGTTTACGGCGCCGCCAAGATCGCCGCCGCAGCGGACCACAAGGCCGGCGGATACGCGCAAGCCATAAAGCAGCGTCACAACGCCTCGAAGTGGCCGTCTAGCCGCCGGGTCATTGCATGCTGACCCTTGCGAGTCAGACGGCGGGTCGCTGGTAGGGGCCGGCTAATTTGCTGACAAGGCTGGCGGACGGAGTAGATGGCTCAGTGCGTCGCTGTTGCAGCCATTCCAGCTGCTGCGCTTCGCGCGAGGAAATGCCCATGCTCACTCGCCTGACACTTGTAGCGATGTTCGGCCTTTTCACCGCTCCTGCGTCCGCGCAGACAGCGAACCCGCCCGCCTTCGTAGGGGCTCCGGTCACCGGAACAGTGAAGGCTGTGAACTCAGATCGTGTGGTGCTCTCCACCGCAAAGGGCGACGTCGATGTGCCTCTAACGCCGGAGACGCGCGTACTCACCCGCGAGGAGGCCGCGGCGTCGGAAATCAAGCCGGGCGGCTATGTGGGAACCGCCAACGTCACCAACGCCGCGGGCGGCACGGCCACCGAAGTGCACATGATGGACAACGGCCCCAATGTGCATTTCCCGATGAATGAGGCGCCGGGCCTGATGATGACGAACGGCCACGTGAAATCGGTGCAGATCACCCCAAAGGGCCAGGAAATGGACGTCGACTATGGTGCGGGGATCCGGCACGTCGTCGTGCCCCCCGCCACGCCCGTGACCCGCATGATCGCCTCAGATGTCGCGAGCCTCAGGATCGGTGAAGCGGTGACAGCGCGTTTCCGCGCGGCCGCCGACGGCAAGTCCACCGCCGCGTACATCGTCGTCGACCCACCGAAATAATCGCGCGGCAGTTCACGGTCTTCTTGGCGCGCGTTTCAATCTGACAACGACATCGAGGCTTCACCCGCGCCATCCCCGCCTCACGCCAATGCTTGTTCGAGGTCCTCGATCAGGTCGTCGACGGCCTCGATGCCTACTGACAGCCGAACGAACGCATCCGAGATGCCCAACGCGGCGCGCTGCTCGGGCGGGATCGAGGCGTGGGTCATGATCGCCGGATGCTCGATCAGGCTTTCGACGCCGCCTAGACTCTCGGCCAGGGTGAACAGCCGCGTCCGTTCCAGCACGCGTTTGACGCCTTCCAGGTCCCGATCCAGCACGACGCTGATCATCCCGCCGAAGCCGTTCATCTGCCGCCGCGCCAGTTCGTGCTGGGGGTGGCTGGCAAGACCTGGATAGATCACCTGGCGCACCGCCGGATGACGCTCCAGCCGCTCGGCTATGGTCAGCGCATTGGCGCAGTGCCGTTCCATACGCAGCGCCAATGTCTTCAGGCCCCGCAGGGCGAGAAAGCTGTCGAACGGACCAGCCACTGCGCCAACCGCGTTCTGCAGAAAGCCCATGCGATCGGCTAGTTCGCCGTCCGATCGCGCCACGATGACGCCGCCGACGACGTCAGAATGGCCATTGAGGTACTTGGTGGTCGAATGCATGACCAGGTCGAAGCCATGCTCCAGCGGCCGCTGGCAGTAAGGGCTGGCGAAGGTGTTGTCGGCGGCGATCCAGATTCCGCGCGCCTGGGCGAAAGCGGCCAGCGCACTGAGATCAGCCAGTCGCAACGTGGGATTGGTTGGCGTCTCGACCCAGATCAGCCGCGTCTCCGGCCGGATCGCGGCTTCGACGGCGGCAAGGTCGGCAAGGTCGACGAAACTGAAGTCGAGGCTTGCCGAGCGCCGGCGCACCTTATCGAACAATCGGAAGCTGCCGCCGTAGAGGTCGGAAGAGGCGATGACGTGCTGGCCCGCGTCGAGCAGTTCCAGCATCGTGGCGATCGCCGCCAGGCCGCTCGCAAAGGCGTATGCTCGAACGCCGCCCTCCAGGTCGGCCACCGCCCGTTCGAAGGCGAAGCGGGTCGGGTTCTGGCTCCGAGAATACTCGAACCCCTTGTGTACGCCTGGGCTCTCCTGCGCATAGGTCGACGTGGCATAGATCGGCACCATGATCGCGCCGGTCGTCGGGTCGAAGGTCTGACCGCCGTGGATCGCACGGGTCTCGAACGCAAGGCGATTGGACGGGTCGGCCATGGGGTCTCCAGGACGGGAGGCGAAGGCGCCGCTCAGGTACGGCGCAGGTGGTTGATCAGGTCGATCCGGGTGATCACGCCCAGGAATTCGTAGCCTTCCAGCACGATGGCGACTTCGTCGCGCTCGAAGATCGGCACCAAGGCCTCCAGCGGCTCGTGCGCCTGCAACGTGTTGAGCTTGGCGACCATCGCGGAGGATACGGGATGGCCGAACCGGTCCGGGCCGTCCTCAACCGCGGCCAAAAGGTCGCTTTCGTCCAGCAGGCCGATCAGCCGCCCGCCGTCCAGCACCGGCAGCTGGCTGACATCGGCGCCGCGCATGCGCTTATAAGCTGTCTCCAGGGTGTCTTCTGGCCCCAGGGTTTCGGCGGCGCCCTCTCGGGCGTTGCGGACGATCAGGTCGCGCAGATCACCCGTGAGCGGCCGATCCGCCAAGCCCTGTTCGGCCAGCCAGTGGTCGTTGAAGACCTTGGAAAGGTACTTGGCGCCGGTGTCGCAGACGAAGGTCGCCACGCGCAGCGGCGTCGTCTGCGCGCGGCAGAAGCGAAGGGCCGCGGCTAACAATGTTCCGGACGACGATCCCGCCAGGACGCCGGCCTTCAAGAGGAGCTCACGGGCGGCCTGGACGCTGTCGCGATCGCTGATGGCGTAGGCGTCGCCCGGCTTAACCAACGAGAGGTCACAGTTGTCCGGCACGAAGTCCTCGCCAATCCCCTCGACAACCCACGAACCGGCCACCACCTGCTCGCCGCGGTTGACGAGCGGCTCCAGGACCGAGCCCTGTGGATCGGCGAGCACCATTCGAGTCTTCGGGCTGGCTTTGGCGAAATAGCGGCCAAGGCCCGTCAGCGTGCCGCCGGAGCCCACACCGACCACGACCGCATCGAGATCGCCGCCCATCTGCGCCAGCAACTCCGGGCCGGTTGTGCTCTCGTGCGCTCTGGGATTGGCCGGGTTGCCAAACTGGTTCATGTAGGCCGCGCCCGGCAGCTCGGCCGCGAGGCGGGCGGCGATGTCCTGATAATATTCGGGATGACCCTTGCCGACGTCGCTTCGGGTGATGCGCACATCGACGCCAAGACCGCGCAGGTGCTGAATTTTTTCGCGGGCCATTTTGTCCGGCACCACCAGCACGAGGCGATAGCCCTTTAGCACTCCCACCTGCGCGAGTCCGAGCCCCGTATTGCCGGCGGTCGCCTCGACGATGATCCCGCCAGGCTTGAGCCGTCCGTCAGTCTCGGCGTCCTCGATCATGGCCCGCGCGATCCGGTCCTTGATTGATCCCCCGGGATTCGTGTTCTCGAGCTTGATGAACAACCGACATGGACCGACATCGAACACGTCGGTCAGTTCCAGAACCGGGGTGCGCCCGATGAGATCGAGCGCCGATGACACCGGCGCCGGTGCGATGTTGCATTCTTCGATCATGCGCCACCTCCGCAGCCGCGCCGAGCGGCTGGCTAGGGCCTAACGCCATACGAAGCGCGCCGGTGCCGTTCCGAACAGCGTCCAATTCCAGGTCGATCCTCGTCGGAAGTCCATTTGTTTCGGTCAATCGGAAATTCGGCGCGGCGGGGTTCGAAGCCCGAGCGCGGGCGCGGCCTCAGGAACGACCGCATTGTGCGCGGTTCCGAAGGTCGAGCTGGCGCCCAGTCGCACCTTCGGACGTTCCCTGTCCGCCACGCGGAAGTCGCTGGAGAAATGGACATGAAGCTCTACTACGCACCGGGGGCGTGCTCGCTCGCGCCCCATATCGTCGCCCGGGAGGCCGGATTGGACGTTCAATTGGAAAAGGTGGAGTTCGGGGCCGATGGCCGGTGGGCCGGCGGTCGCGACTATTGGGGGATCAACCCCAAGGGCGCGGTGCCGGCGCTGGAGGTCGCCAACGGCGAAGTCCTGACCGAAAACGCTGTGGTCCTGCAGTATCTCGCGTCCCTGGCGCCACAGGCCAATCTCGGCCCGCCGGCCGAGGGCATGGCGCGTTGGCGGTTCTTGGAGCTGCTGAACTTTATCGCCACTGAGCTGCACAAGGGCTTTTCGCCGCTGTTCAAACAGCCGACGCTGGATGTGCGGGACTCGACCATCAAGGCGCTCGGCCCGCGGTTCGACCTTCTGGCGCGGCAGCTCGCCGACCGCTCCTACCTGACCGGCGACCGGTTCACGATCGCCGACGCCTACGGCTACGTGATCCTGACCTGGACCCGCATTCACCAGGTGGACCTGACGCCCTGGCCGTCGCTGCCGGCCTTCATGGATCGCGTCGAGATGCGCCCGGCGGTTCAGCAAGCGCGCCTGGAGGAAGGTCTGGAAGCTTCAGCGCAACAGGAAGATCAGCCGCGGCCCGCGTCACATGATGCGCCACCAAACGGGGCGTTAGCCTGACGGACATTTTGAGCCTGAAGCTCAGACGTTCGCCGCGCTCGTCCCACGGTCAAATGCCGCGGGCGCACATGAACATCGGCAGCTGGGAGGCCGCCGCGCGCCTGGACGACATGGCGACCGACGGCGTCCCCACCGCAGTGCTGTTCGGCGGTGGCCCGCTCGGCAGCTACGACAAGAAACGGCTCATCGGCGTTGCTTGCCTGCCGATGTACGATGTCGACCAGTCCATCGCCCTGCTGAAGGACGCGGCGAAGCTGGGTATGCGAGCGGTCAACATCCCCGCCTTTCCGATGTCGAAGCCCGGCAGCGGGGGCCTGATCGGATTCGCGGCCCAGGCGCTGGCCTTGACCGGCGATCCCGATTCCCCACGGCAATACGACAGTGCGGAGTTCGATCCGTTCTGGCAGGCCGCGGTCGAGCACGACATCGCGATAACCATCCACCTGGGCGCCCGTGTCGCGCGTCCCAACGTGCGCGGCGGATACACCCCCGTGGTCATGTCCAAGGTGACCATGGCCGAACCGATCTCGATCATGATCTTCGGCGGGGTGTTCGACCGCTTTCCGCAGCTGCGGTTCGGCTCGATCGAAAGCGGCGTGGGCTGGTTCGCCTGGATGGCCGATTACATGGACAACATCTGGCGCGGCCACCCGCACTGGGCTCACGTCGAGCTAAAGAACCCGCCCAGCTTCTATATGGACCAGAATATCTATGGCTCCTTCATCCGTGATCCGGTGGGGATTTCCCAGCGTCATCTGAAGGGGGCCAGGAACATCATGTGGTCTTCGGACTATCCCCACTCGGAGACCTCCTGGCCGGATTCCAAGGCTTCCATCGACAGGCAGTTCGCGGGACTGAACGAGGACGAGCGCAGGCCGATTCTCTACGATAACGCCCGGCGATTCTTCGGGCTTTAAGGCCCTCCACGGAGCCATGAGCCGAGCCTTGTTCGGGGTCCGAAAAGCGCGGATCCGACTCGTGGAGCCACGCAACGCCAAACCCGCCGTCCCCAACTGGACGACGGCGGGCCTGAAAAGCGGTCCCTCCTCAGGCGGCCTGCTGGGTCACCGCGGGATGGGGCAGACGGAACAGCCGCGCGCCATTCAGGCCGACGATATCGGCTTTCTCTTCCTCGCTGATGTCGATCCCGTCGAACAGGCTGGCGACGACTTTCCGCGAGTTGGGGAAAGTGCCCTCGTGGTGGGGATAGTCCGCGCCCCAGACGAGCCCTTTGTGGCCGGTCACCGAGCGCGACATGATGCAGGCCCGGTCATACTGGAATGAGGCGTAGACCTGCCGCTGGATGATCTCGCTAGGCTTCAGGGAGAGCTTCGGCTTGACGAAAATGTCATGGCCATGAGCGACTTCGTCCATACGTTCGGCAAGGCCCGCAAGCCAGCTTGCGCCGGATTCCACGACCATGACCTTGGCCCCGGGGAACCGGTCCAGCGTTCCGCCCGCCACCATGTACATGATGCTCTGGATCGCATCGCGCATCTGGTCGGTGTAGTTGATGATCGCCCCTCCCGGGCCGCTTTCCGGGCGCAGGTCCGGGCGACCGGTGGCGGTGTGCAGCGTCAGCACGACGCCCAGGCGCTGGGCGGCGTCGAACACCTTGTCCCAGGACTCGTGGTTGTACAGCGGCACGCCGTCGGGGATCTGGCTGGGCAGCATGGCCGAGGTGAAGCCCTTGGCCGCCAGCCGCTCCATCTCGGCGACGGCGTCGTTGAGGTCGCGGATCGGCAGGATGCCGGATCGCACGAAACGGTCGAGGTGACCGGCGAAGAACTTGTCGTTCCAGTCGTTGTAAACCTGGGCCGTCGCGACCTCCGCGTCGCGGTCCTCGATGAGGTAGCTCATCATCCCGGTGGTCGGGAAGGCGATCTCCGCGTCGATGCCCTCGCTGTCCAGGTCCGCCATGCGGGCGTCGAGGTCGACGGCGCCCTTCAGATTGGGACGGCCAAGGTTTGCTTTATCGCTTTCGTCAATCGTCGTTTCCCGCCGGATTGGAAACCGGTGGACCAGCTTCTCGCCGGCGAACGTCATGACGTAATTGTCATCCCGTTTGGTATGAATGCCGAACTGGCGCAAGGAGGCGGGAAGCCCCTCGGAGAACAGATCCTTCGGCTCACGAAGGTGGCCGTCGCCGCTGAATACGAAGCGCGTCATGAGATGTTCCTTTCTATTTCCTGAGGTCGAAGCCAGCAGCTTTTCTGTCCCAAGTTCTTTCGCTTAGCCCCCGCTCTCGCAGCAGGAACTTCTGAACCTTATTGGTTGGCGTGTAGGGCAGGCTGTCTACGAACTCGAGGTAACGTGGCACGAAGAAGTAAGGCGCGTTGTCGTTTATGAACCGGGCAAGCTCATCCGCAGTAAGCCCATGGCTCTCCTTCAGAACGACGTGGGCGGCCAACTCGCTCTCCACGTCCAGTTCAGCGGATTTGATCCCGAAGACCGCTACGTCGTCGACGGCGGGATGGCCGCGAATGGCGCGTTCCACCTCCATGGTCGAAATGTTACGACCCGCGTACCGCACCGCGTCCTTTTTGCGATCGACGAAGAAGTAGTCCCCATCGGAGTCGCGGCGCCCAAGGTCGCCCATCCGGTACCAGCCATCGGCGGTGAAAGCGGCGGCCGTCGCTTCGGGATTTTCGAAATAGCTTTCGAACATGATGTGCGGCTTGTTCGGCTTGAGCGCGAATTCGCCCACTTCGCCCTCGGGGACATCGTTTCCGTCGTCGTCGATCAGTCGAAGATCGACGGCAGGGGCCAACTTACCAAGCGCGCCGGGTTTCGGTCCGGCCTTGTTTGTCGGGTCACGGCTGATCACGTTGCCGATCTCGCTCTGCCCGAAGCCCTGGGCGATCCGCTCGATCCCGAAGCGCTCGCAGAAGGGCTCGATAAGATGGTCCGGCATCGGGCTCATGCCAGCGGACCGGATCGGATTGTCCTTGTCGTTCGCCCGTTCGGGCAGATTCCACAGGTAGATGTGCATCGCGCCCAGCGTGAACGTCTGCGTGGCGTTGTAATGCCGCGTGCGGTCCCAGAAAGCGGACGCCGAGAATACTGGATCGCAGGCGCAACCGATCCCTTCGAACAGCGCGCGGAATATCGTCATGATCCAAGACGCGGTGTTGTAAAGCGGAAGGGCGTTGTACGCGATGTCGCCGGGGAGCGTCGCATACCGGACGGACGTCCGTTCGGCGGAATGCACCCAGACATTGTGGCTCTGCACTACGCCCTTGGACTTGCCGGTTGTGCCGGAGGTCCAGAGCACGGCGTTCACGTCTCCGTAGTCGATGAACGACATGTCGTGCGGGGCGTCTGAAAACGAGTGGAGAAAATCGAAGCTCTTCGCCCCGGATGGGATCGGATTGGATCCGATGTCACGCAGGACCAGGTGGTCATGGGGCACGTCGTCTAGAACTTCGAGGAGACGCCCGAGTAACTGCGTATCCGAAACGATGACCTTCGGCTTGCTGTCAGCCAAGGTCGATTTCAGCCATTCGCCCTTGTATTCGGTGTTGATCGGGATCCACACCGCGCCGAGCCTCGTCACCGCAAGCGTCAGCAGAATGATATCGATGGCGCTGCCGGCGAAGAAGGCGACACGGTCACCTCTGCCGACGCCCAGATCGGCAAGGCCGCGGGCGATGCGATTGACCATCCTGTCGGTCTCGGCAAAGGTGATGCGCTCGTTATCGTGCAGCAGATAGACGTTGTCGCCCACCGCATCCGCCTGAAGTTGCAGAATGCGCCCAAGATTTCGGTTTCGCGTATCACTCAAGTCCAGGTAGTTCATCCTTCGCCCCGTCCGTTTGTTTCGTGTCTGGTGAAATGCGGGGCGACAATGCCGGTTTCGACTGCCGGGTAGCCAATATCCGCGAAGCGCACCTCCACCGGCATACCGGCGTGCAGTCCGGCCGGATCGCAATCGATCAGTCGCGTGACAAATCGCGTCGCGCGATCCTCGTCGATCACGACGATCGCAGAGATATAGGGCGCGATAGGCGCGAGCGGTTTGTGAAGCGCCCGGTGGACCACCGCCCACGAAAAGAGCGTGCCGCGCCCGCTGAGCAATGCCCATTCGAGTTCGCGACCGCGGCAGTGTTTGCATTCGCCTTTCGGATACCAGTTGAAGGTTCCGCAACTGGCGCAACGGGGCAGCCGGAATTCGTGCCGGGAGGCCGCCTGCCACAACGGCGCGATCGGACCGTCGCCAAGATTGGGCAATGGGAAGGGCTTGGCGTCCGCCATCATGCCCTCCTCATGATGAGCGTGCCGGCGTCCACGCCGGAGTAGCCGCCGTAAACGGCGATCTCCGCATCCGTGACCTGATTTGCCGCCTCGCCGCGCAGCTGTCGGACCAGCTCGACCACATGGTTGATTCCCAACAGGTAGGAATGGCTCAGCATGCCGCCATGTGTGTTGAAAGGCAGCCCGCCTTTGGCTCGTCCCCGATCGAAGGCCAGTCTGTCGCCTTCGACGAAGCGGCCCGCCTCGCCCTTGGGGCAGAAACCCAGGTCTTCGATCGCCATCAGCGCGACGATGGTGAAGGGATCGTAGACTGCGAGAGCGTCGACATCCGCCGGACAAAGCCCGGCCATGGCGAAGGCTCCGGGCGCGCTGAAGCGATGCGGCGTCGAGGCGAAATCCGGCTCCATCGCGAAATGAATGCCCTCGATGGCGCCGCCATATCCCACGCCTTCGACGATGATGGGGCGCGCGGCGAGGTCGCGAGCCCGGTCCGCTGCGGTCATCACATAGGCGCAGGCCCCGTCGGATATCAGGCAACAATCTTCGAGCCGGAGAGGCTCGATAAACGGCTTACGGGCGCGATAGTCGTCGAGCGTCAGCACCTTGTCGCGCATGACGGCGCCGGGGTGGCCGTTCGCATGCCGGCGCGACATGACGGCGATCGCGCCCAGCTGGTCCGACAGCGTTCCGTAAAGTTCAAAGTGCCGGCGCGCGACGTGTGCGAAATAGACGGGCTGCGGAATGAAGCCGAACACCACTTCGGCGTTCGCCTTCATCTCTTCGGCCAGATGCGCGGTGGCGGGCCCGCCCACATCTGCTGCGTTCTGGCTGGCCCAGTCGGTGCCATGGACGTTGAGGACCACGCTCGCTTCCCCCGACGCCATGGCCGCATGCGCGTGATAAGCAGCCGTCGCCGCAAAGGAGAACGCGCCGCCCTTCCCGGATTCCCAGATGTCCTGCTTCAGTCCGTAGTGAGCACGGAAGCGATCGACCGTCAGCTGGCCGACGCTTTGGCCCGAGAACATCAAGCCGTCGACCTGCTCGGGCGCGAGGCCGGCGTCCGCAAGGGCGGCGTCGATGGCCGCGAAGGTCATGTCGTGAAGCGATCGGCCGGAGGCGGCGCTGTGCTCGGATTCGCCGACTCCGACGATGGCCACCTTCCCCTTGATGTCTTCCAGCCGGGCCGGGCCGGGCTCAGCCACGAACGCCATCGACATCCTCCGGATTGCAGGGCTCGCTGGCGGCTATCAAAAGAGAACTCGTTTCCTCTGGCGCCCGTCGTAAGCGGGAATTCGTCCCAACGTGTACATCGGGCTCGCCGCTTTGGGGGCTCGCCGCTTTGGTCGCCTGCCTGAGTGGGCGCACAGGCCCACAATGAGAAATGCCAATTCGCGACGTGAGCCATCACGGATCGTCAATGGTCCGGCGTCAGGAAGGCTCAGTAAAGTCCGCTGAATGTTTCCCGAAGTCTTGCACAGCATTGGTCGCCGCGTCGACCAGCCTGGACAGGATCGGAGAATGATCGCCGGCAAGCCACAGCATCTTAAACTGGGCGGAGAATCGAAGATCCTCGATCCTGCGCAGAACAACCCCGGGGAAGGCGTGGGTGCGGTGCGCGGAAAGCGGCGCAAATCCCAGTCCCATCCCCCTCGAAACAAGACCCAGGGTAGCCTCGGAATTGGGGCTCTCCATTTCTATCCGGAGCTTTACGCCGCGCGTTTCGAGTTCGCGCTCGAGCCGGCGTCGGATCGGCGATGCGTGACGCCGCGAATACCAGATGAAGCTCTCATCAAGCAGGTCCGCCAGGACGATCTTCTCCGCCTCGGCCAGACGGTGCCCGGCAGGGAGCGCGAGATAGAACTCCTCCTCGGCTATATCCATCGAGGCGAAATCCGGGTCGACCTCGTCGATATAGAGAAGACCAGCCAGGAACGACCGGTCGCGGATGCCGACCAGGATGTCCTCGATCGGCAGCATGCTCGCTTCCGTCTCGACGTTCGGAAATGCGCCGACAACCGCTTTGAGAATGTCGGCGATGAGCGTGTGGCGTATGGCGCCGGGCGAGTAGGCGATGCGCAAATGACCGTACTCGCCATGCATGGCCTGCTGCGCGCGTCGTCCGGCCTTCTCGACCAAGGTGAGGATGCTCCGCGCGTCTTCAAGCAACGCCTCGCCACTGGAGGTCAGCTTGACCCCGCGCGCCAGCCGCACGAACAGGGGGACCTCGCCCAGGTCATGTTCAAGGTCGCGGATACGGCGCGAAAGCGCCGATTGCGCGATGTTGAGCCGCTCGGATGCGCGCTGGAAATTGAGTTCTTCGGCGACCGCGACAAAGTAAGGCAGTTGCCGGATGATCGCGAGTTCGAACCTCATCACCATACTCGTGCACCCAGCCCCTTGGACAAATTTGCATGGGCGGGGTGATGCTGGCTTAACCCCGGGCCTTTAGCGGCCTGACGTCGCGACTGCGCCATTTCAATTGGGAGATTTGCGTTCATGGTGGCGACTGCATTGGTTATCGGCGGCTCGGGGCCTACGGGACCGCATATCGTCGAAGGCATGCGTCAGCGCGGCTACCGGGTGAGCGTGCTCAGCCGCGGCGTGCATGTCTATCCCTTCCCGGATGACGTCGAACGCATCGTCGGCGACCCGCACTTTGCCGAACCCCTGGCGAACGCCTTGGGGAACCGGACCTTCGACGTCGTTATCGCGACCTATGGGCGGCTCAAGGTCACGGCAAGGCATTTTGTCGGCAGGACAGGTCGTTTCATCGCCGTGGGCGGGTGCGCCGCATATCGTGGGTTTACAGATCCTGCCGACAACTTCCCCGCCGGCATGTTGTCGCCTGTCGCGGAAAGCGCGCCCTTGTCAGGGCCGGACGATCATCCGTTCGGAGCTAAGATCGTCGAGGCGGAACGAATCCTTTTCGACCACCACCCGAACGCTACGCTGTTCCGCTATCCCTATGTGTACGGTCCGCGCCAGATAGCGCCCCGTGAATGGTCGCTGGTGCGCCGCGTGCTCGACGGACGGAAAACCATTGTCGCCATGCATGGCGGCATGAGCCTGCTGTCGCATCACTATTCCGAAAATGCGGCGCATGCGCTGATGCTGGCTGTCGACAAGAGCGAAGCGGCGGCCGGCAAGGCTTACAACAACGGGGACGACCAGCAGGTCGATCAGCGCCAACTCATTGAGATCGGCGCGAGGGCCCTAGGCGTGGAAATGGAGATCGTTTCCATTCCCGATGTGGAATCCGCGCAAGGCGCGCTGATCCAGTACCAGCCTTATCACTACGTCGCCGACACCAGTCTGATCCGTGCGGATCTTGGCTACCGCGACCTTGTCCCGGCGCCCGAAGCGATCGCCCGGACCGTCCTGTGGTATCGCGACAATCCTTTGGAATACGGCGGAGAACACGAACAGCGCCGCAAGGATGTGTTTGACTATGAAGCCGAGGACAAGCTGATCACGCTGTTCCGGGCTTATGAAAAGGCCGTAGGCGAAGTGAAGCTGCGGCCACGGCATGAAAGCTACGCCCTCCACCCCTATGCCCATCCCAAGGAGCATCGGGCAGGGCGGGACGAGCGCGGGCGTTAGGACCGCAAGCAGCGCGTTGAGGGCGCCGTCAGTCTGACTCGAACCGGTCTCCGCCGGACACGCGGGGCGCGGGCGCCTCACAATGATCGAGGGACCAGCGGGGCGCAGGTCAGCAGGATCGAGGTCCTGCGCCCCGAGGCGTCATGTCTGCGCCTCAAAGCGTTTCGCGAACGCGCTTCGCCATCAGCCGCTTATAGGACCGCAAGCTCGAGCTCGCGCTTTGTCGCGGCGGGCAGCTTGGCCGTCGGGTTGAAGTCCATGGGGATGGCGAATCCCCGGCGAGCGTTCTGGTCCGTGATCAAGCGAGCCACCTCCGGACTTATGTCCGTGCGATCCATCACGACGGTGTGCGCCAGCGGATCAGAGCCGTTGTCGTTGTGGCACATGTCGGTGCCGATCATGATGTGACGCTCGCCGATCAGGGAAACGAGGTGGGGAATGTCCTCGTCCGCGTCGACGGTGACGAACATGTTCCGCGCTTCCATCTCCGCCGCCGCATCGATCGGGCTGATGACCCGGGACGGCCCTCGCCGGGTCATCACATAGGAGTCCGCCCGCGCCGCCGCCCGCGCCCGCGTCAGGTAGTGGAACACGAACGGGAGCCAGCTCCCGCCAGCCTCGACGAACGTCCAGCGCAGCCTGGGGAACCGCTTGTTCAGATCGGAATCAAGCACCGCGAAGAAGGCCTTCATCACCGTCGAGGTGTAGTCGATGTTTCCGGCCAGGGCGCCCTTCGTGCTGGTGACGCCGAGGCCTTCCACGTGAACCCGCGCGGCCCCCTGATGGACCACGATGGCGAGGTCCAGATCCTGGGCGCGCTCGTAGAGCCGGTGGAAGCGGGGATGCGACAGGTAGTATCCGTGATCGATCCCCTTCAGCATGACGCCGATGGCGCCGTTCTTCTTGCCGAACTCCAGCTCCTGGATGGCGCGGTCGATGTCGCGGGTGGGGCACACCAGCACCCAGGGGAGCCGATCCCGGTAGCCCGTCGTCCGTTCGGCCAACCAACGGTTCCAGCCGCGCATCACAGCTGCTTCCGCGAAGGGATCTTCCAGCTGCGCGCCGATGAAATTGGTCGAGATGACGACCTGAACATCGATGCCGAGCGCGTCCATCTTCCTGAGGCGCACCGACGGGTCCGCCAAGTGACTCACCTCCGCGCTGTACTCGGCGCCAAACCCAGCCGCACGACCGTCGGTCGGGAAGCGGCGGACGAACGTCTCGCCGATCAGGTACATCTGCTTGGCATATGGGTTTCCCCCGACCCCGGCGGGCACCTCGACGGGGACCGGGCGGTATTGCCGATCGGACGGCTCCATGCAGTCCCAGGTTTCCTCGCACTCGAGGACGTGGGTGTCAGCGTCGATGAATCCCATGGGATCCTCCTTTAGTCAGTTGCGGCGCGGCCGCCGCTCAATGTGGGGCTCCGCCACCTCGCGAACGGCCTGGCCGAGCGGATAGAGCGGATGGTCGGGGTTGGCGGCCTTGAAGCCGGCGAACAGCCGGTTGTGGCAGATGGAGACGGCCAGGCCGGACTCGAAGTCGGCGAAGCCAGCTGAGCCGCCGAGGCCCGCATGGCAGAGCACGCCGGGGCCGCCGCCGAACACCGTGCCGTCCAGCCAGAAGCCGCCCTTGCCCATCGGCATGACGACATTGCCGCCATAAAGCACCTGGTCGGGCTGCTCGGCGTTGGGGCGCGGCGTCGCGCAGTAGCGGAGCCGGTCCTTGGACAGCAGCCGCACGCCGTCGAGTTCGCCGCCATTGGCGAGCATCGCGAAGAAGCGGGCCGAGGAGCGCGCGTTCAGGATCGCGCCGCCGCCCGGCAGGCAGGCCATGCGGATCTCGTCGCGGTTATAGAGGACGTCGTCGCGCTCGCCCTTGTCCGGCTTGGCCGCGAGGCTGAGCGCGGTTTCGGCGCCCGGCTTGCGTTCAGGGATGTCCGAGACCAGCATCGCACCGCGGGGAAGTTCGGACCTGGGCAGGCCGATCCACAGGTCGGCGATCCCGAGCGGCTCGGCGATCTCCTCGCGGACGAACTGGCCGAAGCCGCGGCCCTTGGGATCCGTCCGCCGCACGATCTCGCCCGCCAGCCAGCCGAAGCTGTAGGACTGATAGGCGTTGAGCGTCCCCGGCTCGAACATCAGCTCGAGTTCGGCGAGCCTGGCGACCGTCCAGTCCCAGTCGCAGAGCCGGTCCGGCGTCGATCCTTTGGGCATCTGAGGGACGCCCGATTGGTGGGTGAGGATCTGCTCGACGGTGACCGCGCCCTTGCCGTTCTGGGCGAACTCCGGCCAGTAACTCGCCACCGGCGCGTCATAGTCGACGAGCCCGCGCTCGGCCTGGATGTGCAGGGCCGTGGCCGTGACGGCCTTGGTGACCGAGAACACAGGGAACAGGGTGGAGGCGTCGACGGGGCGTCCGGTCTCGAGGTCCGCGGCCCCCGCCCAGCCCTCGAGGACAAGCTTGCCGTCCACATAGGCCGCCACCTGCACGCCCACCTCGCCTCTGGCGAGCGTCTCGCGCAGAGCCGCCTCGATGCGCGGATCGGTGGCGTAGACCGGGCCCGAGAGGGGCCGCGTCCGGGTCGTTTGCGCCGCAAGGCTCATGGCGGACCTCGCTTCAGCCCAGGGTTTCGGGCAGCGAGAACAGCTTGATGGCGTTGCGCCGGATCACCTTGTCAACCTCCTCGGCGGTGAGCCCGGCCATCACGTGCTGCGCATAGGCCTTGGTGTTGGGCCAGGTGGTGTCCTGGTGCGGGTAGTCGGTCTCGAAGGTGATCTGATCGATGCCGATCGCGTTGCGGGAAGCGATGCCGAAGTCGTCTTCGAAAAAGCAGCCGTACATGTGGCCAGCGACATAGTGGCTGGGCCGCTCGGTGATCAGCGGGTTGATCTGGGCGCCCGCGCGCCCCTTGTGGAAGAGCCGGTCGAGCCGCTCCAGGATGTACGGCATCCAGCCAATCTGGCCTTCCGACAGCGCCACCTTGAGATTGGGGAAGCGCACCAGGTTCGCGGACATGAGCCAGTCGGTCAGGCACAGCTGCGAGCCGACGCAGAGCGCGGCCTGCCTGGAGACGCGCGGCGAGTCCGGCGAGCTGGCGCCGTGCTTCGTCGCCGAGCCGATATGGATGCAGAGCGTCGTCGCCGTCTCGTTGCAGGCGGCGAGGAACGGGTCCCAGTGATTGGTGTAGAGGCTTGGCAGGCCGAGCGCGGCCGGAAGCTCGCAGAAGGTGACGGCGTGCACGCCGCGCCTGGCGTTGCGCCGGACTTCCGCCGCCGCCAACTGCGGGTCCCATAGCGGGGACAGGCAGAGCGGGATGAGCCGGCCGCGGCTGTCGCCGGACCACTCTTCGACCATCCAGTCGTTGTAGGCGACGAGGCAGGCCATCGCGAGGTCCTTGTCCTTCGCGTCGAAGAACGCCTGGCCGGCGAAACGGGGAAAGGTGCTCGGGAAGCAGACCGACCGCTCGATGTGGTTCAGGTCCATGTCCAGGAGCCGCGCCTTGGGGTCGTAGAAGGCCGGGCGCATCTCGTCATAGGCGCGCGGGCTAAAATCGATCGCCTCCGCCGGCAGGCCGGCGGCAGCAGCGGCGTTGTGGATGGCGACCTTGGTGTCCTCGTAGACCCAGAAATCCGTCTTCGGGCCGCTCGCCGTCATCACCGTCTGCTGCTTCTCGGTCAGCTCATAGGGCGCGCTGACCACCCGCGGCCCAGCGTCGCGATAGCGGGCCGGCAGCCAGCGCTGCCAGAGGTGCGGCGGCTCGACGATATGGTCGTCGACCGAGATGATCGGCGGGATGTCGACGGTCGTCATCTTCGGTCCTCCCATTCGCGAACGCTTCGCCTTGGCGGGCTCTCGTCGAAGCCGCTCGCGGCTCCGCTTCGATCCCACAGGGGCGTTGGCTGTCCGCCTGTATACAAGGCGCGACTATGAGGATCTGGCGCGGGGTGACAACGCATTTAAAGTGCGTCTACAGGTCAGGAAAACTCAACTGAGGCGCCTAGCGGATGTGACTGCTGAGCACGCGCTGGCGGCCCAATACCGGGTTTTTCAATCGGATCTAGCTTGTGTGTGAGATAGAAAAAGCTGATCTGAGGGACGCTTCGAAGCGCCCCTGCTGGCGGGCGGCGTCCGCCTGGACCTTATGCGAGTGACCCAAAACAAGCTTCCCCCGTTGAACTCCCTGAAGGCCTTCGAGGCCGCCGGCCGGCTGCGGAGCTTCAATCTTGCGGCGGCTGAACTCAACGTCTCGAGCGGGGCTGTCAGCAGGCATATCCAACAGCTTGAGGCGTGGCTGGGAACACCGCTGTTCATCCGGCGACACCGCGGCGTCGACCTGACGGAAGAGGGGGCCGTTTACCTGCATGAGGCCAGCGAAGCGCTCAGTCGGCTCGCTCTTGCAACGACCCGGATCCTGAGCGTGCGCACCCACAAGGTGGTGCGGGTGAATTCTGCGACAAGCTTCACGCTTCGCTGGCTCATACCGAAGCTGGCGAGATTTCAGAGGCTTCACCCCGATATCGAGGTGCGGCTCCAGGCCTCGAACGAGCCGTTGGAAAAAATCAGCACGCCATACGACGTCGCCATCCGATTTGGGCGGCAAGCGGGAGAGGGCAGCAAGGCGCTCATATTTCTCCACGGCGGACAGATGCCGTTCTGCAGCCCGAAGATCTTGGTCGACCATCCGATAAGGGGCGTCAACGATTTGGCGCAGCACACGCTTTTGCATGTCGCGCTTTATTCAGGCGGATGGGCGGGGTGGTTGACCGAAGCTGGCGCTCCCCACCTGCAGCCCCGGCACTCAGTGACCTTCGATGACGCCTACATGGCGATTCAGGCCGCGATCGACGGCCTTGGCATAGCGATCGCGCCGATGGCGTTCGTCGCCGACGACGTCGCGGAAGGCCGCCTCGTCGCGCCGTTCAGCGGGCCCGTCGTGCCGATGGGGCGCCTGACGGCGTCGCCAAATGAGCCGACCGCCAATGAGCCGACCGCCCCGGCTTGGCGCTCATTAGGGTATCACGCCTATGTGGCCCAAGGCCGGTCCGATGACCCCGCAATAGGGCAGTTTCTGGACTGGCTGCAGGCGACCGGGCAAGGCGGGCTGGGGGCCGACGCGGGGACGACCGCTACAGGGAGCTGAGCGGACACGCTCTGCGCTTCATCCTCACGGCCGGCCAGGTGGGTGATGTGCTGAGCGCGCCGGCCCTCCTCGATGGCTTCCACGCCAAAGCCGCCTCGCCGACAAGGCCTACGACTCCAACGCGTTGCGCCAGATCATCGCTGACAGCGGCGCAAAGGCCGTGATCCCCTCAACCAGTAGGGCGGCCCATAGAAAGTGTCATTCGCCCTTACGAAATGTCACTCTTCCTCTTCTGTTTGGGGGGCCGGGGGGACTTTTCACGGACATTCCGGCGACGTCGGGGGGACATCTCCGGGACGACGATTGTCCCGGGCGACACGGCTCGATGTCATCGCTGCCCGGCGCGGTGTCCTGCGGAGCGGTTCATCGCGGGGCGTAGGCCGGGCAGCCTGGGTCCTTGTCTTGAACGCCCATTTCACTGCCGGGGCTCGAGCGTAGCTTGCACGCCCCGTAGCCATGCGCGCCTGGTTCGCCGTCCTTGATGCGGAATTGGCCACAGTCGCCGTAAGCCTGACGATACATGAGCTTCTGCAAGACCGGATGATGCTCAGGCGACGTCGGGAAGTCCGACTCGCTCATGTCGGGGATGAGGAACTGCGCGACGCCGTAGGCGCGGCTCAGGGCGACGTCGCAGAGCATCAGGGCGAAGGCGTGGTGAGGGTCCTTCCCCCGTTTTTCGACCTTGCGGCGGTACTTACGCTCCAGGTCATTTACGCGCTGGGTCACCAGGGCGGTGCGGACGTAGTGGGGAAACACCCGCTCTTTCAGGATCGGGACCTGGAAGGTGGCGTCCTTCTCGCGAACCTCCTGGACGAGACCCTGAGGGTCAGGGAAAAGACACCCTGTAGCCGCGATCCGTCGTAGGGCGCTCGACATCGCCTTGAACTGGTCGACGCGGACAATCCAACGATCGCGTTCTGCCTCATTGGTGCGACGCTGACTTGCGCTCAAGGTTGGAGCGTCACCTCACCGGGCAACACCCTCGTCGATGTCGTCATATCCGGTGCACAGGAAAACCCGGCCGTGGTGCTTTTCCGTGTTCGCGAACCGGCGGGCGTCGTTGATGTTGGGAAGCTGCTCGACCACGCAGACCTGAACTCCGAACTGCGCCATCAGCTCAGCCTGACGCGGTTGGTCCCATCGTGACTCAGCGCGGAAGTTGGCGACGTCCGCTTGTTGGCGCCCCCCACCACCTTATACAAGCCCTCCGGCCGGTCTTACTCTGGGCGGTCTAAGAAGGGCCAGATTTCCCAAGGTGAGCGCCACGGGCGCGTCCCGCCCCTTGCTAGAGGGCGTGACGATGATCCGCTTAGCAAGGTCACGGGCCTCATTGACCAAAGCGGTCACCGCCTTGGTCGGCGCGCGGGTCTTTTCGCGCCGGCCGGATGCTCAGTCGATCTTGTAACTGAATTGAAGCGCGACTTCGCGCCCGCGGGCCATGTGGCCGTTGAGCTCGCCCGGCAAGGCGCCGGGCTTGTTGCTGACCGCGACCACAATCTTCTCGTTGGTGAGGTTGCGGCCGAGGAGGGCCACTTCCCAGGCGCCGTTGTACAGCCGCAAAGCCCCGTTAATGACAGTGTACGAGGGCGGCTTGAAGAACGGGGTGTCGTCCAGACTGCCGGGGAAGCCCGAGGTGTAGCGCACGTCGACGTCGACGCCGAACTTAAGGCTTTCGGTGACGGGTCGCGTGTAAGTCAGTCCGCCGATCAGGGTCCATTTCCGAGCCTGCACCAGAGGCGTACCGCTCAGGTCCTGGGCGCCGCCGACGCAGCCGGTGGCGACGGTCTGGCCGGCGTAGCAGCTCGCGCCCTTGTATTCGAGGTAATGGCCGTCGTTGTAGTTGACCGAGCCCCGCAGCAACAGGTCGTCGGTGGCTTGGAACCGGCTTTCCACTTCAACCCCCTTGGTCACCGCCTTCGGCGCATTGAGGATGAAGTAGGTGAAGCTTGCGGGGTCCAGGCTGCTGAGCTGCAACTGCGTATAGCGGTAATCGTAGATCGCCGCGGTGGCCGACAGGCGTCCGTCCAGGAACAATCCTTTCGCTCCGATCTCGCCGCCCTTGGCCTTCTCGGGCTTGAAGCCCAGCTTGTTGATTGTCTGGGAGGCGAGGAACACGCCCGGCGCCGACCAGCCACCTGACTTGTAGCCGGTCTTGTAGGCCGCATAGAGCATGGTGTCGGGGTGCGGCCGCCATGTCAGGGTGACTTCCGGCGAGACGTTGGTGTCGGAGAAGTGCCCAGTCAGCCGGTTCCTGTTGAAGATGAACGCTACGGCCGGGTTGAGGTAGGAGTTGACGATGACCGCGTCCTTGACCTCTTTCGTCCAGCGGGCGCCGCCGGCCAGCTCCAGCTCGGGCGTGATCTTCCAGGTGAGTTGCCCGAAGGCCGACCACGTGTGGCCCACGTTGCTGGGCGCCGAGATCGCGGAGATGCGCCAGCCGCTGTCGAGCGGCATGGGCCCGAAGGGCGAGGATACCGTCTCGAAGAAGAGGCGTGAGCGGTCATAGAAGCCGCCCACCATGAAGTTGACCGGCCCGGCGAACTTCGACTGGACGCGCAACTCCTGACTTACGCCGCGGGAGCGTTCCTGCAGGAGGCCCATGTAGGCGGCGAAGCCGCTGTTCGAGAAGTTGTCGAACAGGTCCATGTGCAGCCGGTAGAACGAGCTCACTGAGATGAACTGCATCGCGCCTGCGTCATAGGTCATGTTCAGCGTGCCGAGCGTCGTCCGCGTCTTGGTGTAGAGCGAGCCGTCACCGGCGCCGGGGAAGAACGCTGCGTCCGCTGGCTGCATGCCGGTGATGGAGCGATGAAAGTTGGGCGCGCAGTCGCCATTGGGGTCTTCGGCCACGAGGCCGGGGATGAACGCCACGGTCGTCGTCGGATGCGAGCGGCCGGGCGCGCAATTGACGACCTCCATGATCCCGGTGCCGTTGTCCTTGTAATTGGTGTGCTGCAGCTTCAGCAGGGCGGTGAAGCGGTCGCTGGGCGTGAATTTCAGCGTGCCGCGGAAGGCCGTGGCCTTGCGGGCCGGCAGATCACCGAACGACCCACGGCTCAGCCGGCCGCCGTTGAAGGGATCGGGGATCGGCTGGGCGTCGTTGTGCTGCCAGCCGTCCATGTCCGAGACATAGACCGCCAGGCGTGCGCCGAGGGTGCTCGAGAGAGGTCCGCCCACGCCGCCCTCGAAGTAGCGCTCCTTGGCTTCGAACTCGTAGCCGGCCTTGGCGTTGGCCTGGAGGTGGTCGCCTGGCGATCGGCTGGTGAGGGAAATCACCCCGGCGGGGCTGTTCTTGCCGAAGAACAGCGCCTGCGGTCCCTTTAGAACCTCCACCTGCTGCAGGTCAAAGAAGGAGTTGGTGACAATATTGCCGCGGGTGATCATCCCGCCGTCCAGGTTGACGGTGACGGATTGCTCAATGGCCGCGTCGGCGGAGTTGGAGCCGTAACCGCGCACCGAGAAGCTGGCGCCTGAGCCGCCCCCGCCGGCCATGATGTTCAGGCTCGGAACGAGCTGGGAGAGGTTCGTCAGGTTGGTGGCGTTATAGCGGCTGATGTCAGTCTGAGTGAGGCCGGTCACGGCGACCGGCGCGTCGAGGATGGATTCCTCACGCTTTCGGGCAGTGACGACTAGTTCCTCCAGTCTCGTCTCGGCGCGGGCGGCGCCAAAGTCGACGAGACCAACGGCTAGAGCGATCGCCGAACAGGACGCCAGCTTTAGTGCGGCGCTGCGGATGCCCGAGCCACGATATCCTGCAATTACAACCCCCATCTAGCGTCTCCCCATTTCTTATACTGCTAATTATGAGATATAATTCGATTTATTACGACTCCACCGCCCTTGATCCGTATATTCGGCTGGTCGATGACTTAATAAGAGCGTCCATGTCATGCTGGGCCGCCTGGTGAACCGCCTGCGCGATCGGGTCCGGATAGACCTCATCGGGCTCGCCCTCCGCCAGGGAGGCGCGGACCGCCGAGGTCAACATGCGCGGGCGATGCTTCATTCCGGCGTCGGCTTCGGGCACGTGCCAGGCCATGTCGGTCTCATAGGGGCCCGCGTAGACGGCGATGACGCGGACTCCCATCGGGCCGAGTTCGGCGCGAAGGCCGTGGGTCAGCGCGCGCGCGGCGGCTTTGGAGGCGCTGTAGGAGCCCAGGTGCGGGACGGTGACGACGGCTGCGATTGACAGGATGTTGACGATCGCGCCCCTGGTTTCGATCAGCCGTGGCGCGAACGCCCGGCACATGGCGAAGGCGCCGAAATAGTTGGTCTCCATCTCGGCCCGCGCGTCCTCCATCGACGGCGCGCCAAGGAAGGTGGTGGTGCGTTCGACGCCGGCGTTGTTCACCAGCACAGTGACGTCCCGCGCGGCCTGGACCGCCGCCTCGATCTGGCCGTCGTACCGCGTGTCGAGGCGCACGGGCGTCACCCGCGGGTCGACCGCGGCCAAGGCGACGCAGGCGGCTTCCGAGCGCGCGGCCGCGTAGATCCGTGGCGCGCCCGCCTCGAGAAATTCGGTCACGAAGGTGCGCCCGATCCCGCGCCCGGCGCCAGTGATTAGCGGGCGACACTTTGCGAAGTCCAAGCCTTCCTCCGCACCATTCCCGGGTGCAATCGCACTCAGGAAGGATCACCTGAATCCGACCGTGCGTGCGCCTGTCAGGTGTCCCAGGGACTTGAGGGCGGCCGCCAGGGGCGGCGGCGCGCGCTTATTCCCCCAGTCCGTAGCGCTCGATCCTGCCGCCGTTGAGCAGGGGGAAATGGGCGAGGCCCCGCCGGCCGTTGACGGTCACGCGGGCGATCTGCTCGCGGTGCATGGGCCGGATCACACGTCCGTCGGGAAGCAGGCAGGCCTCATGATCGGACACGTCGTAGACGTCGAACTCCTCCAGCCACTCCCCACGCCAGATGCCCAGGCCGCGCTCGTCGTTGTAGCCGTAGTCATAGCCGCTGCCCTTGTAGAGCCAGGGGCGGCCGATGCTCTCGCCCTCGATTTCCCAGACCTGGCCGTCGTCGGAGCGCGCTGTCACGCGGGCGCGCTCGAAAACGCGCGTGCCAGGGCGGAACGTGATGTCGTGCTGCACGTCGACGATCTTGCGGGCGGGGCCTTGCGGATCGGCGCGATCCAGAATGTGTCCGTCGACGTAGAGGCGGGCGCCCTGACCGTCCTCCTGCAGCTGCAACAGGCCGCCGTCCTCTTCTGTGAGCCACCAGACGAACAGGTACATGAACCCCGCGGCCGGGTTGGCGGGACCGGTGACAGGATTGTATCCGCCCATCCCCGGGCGCACGCCCCAGGCGTGGTCGCGCCAGGCGAACCAATCTTTGAATTCTGTGCGGCGTCCCTCGATCGAGATCCAGCCGCTGGCTGTGGCCAGCTGGTCAAAGCGCAGGTAGTCGCTGACTGCGCGGCCGTCCTGTCGATTGAAGTGCCGCGGCTCCTGGTAGGGGGGCAGGGCGGCGGTCCATTCGATGTCGTAGCTCGTCGGGTGGTCGCCGGGCTCCAGCTTCAACCGCACGCGCCTGAGCGGTTCGAGGATCTCGATGGAGAGAGGTCCCAGCACCAGGCGGTCGAAATCGGGGCGGAGGCTGCGCGAGAAGCGACTGTTGAACTGCCGCTTGGCGTCCTCCTGGATCATGGCGAAACCGTCCATGACGTTGTTGTTTTTGTAGACACCCATGCTGGTGATCAACGCTAGGTCGCCGGAAGGCGCATGCATCCCGAGGACCGTGCGGTCGAAGAACCGATGGTCAGAAGTGAGCGCGTGGGCGAAGGGCTCGGCGCCTTGGTGCAGCAGGGATTCGTCGAGTGCGGTGATCATTGGCGCTTCCAGGTAGGATTTAGCGTCGCGGGCCGGTGAAGGCGGGCTCGATCCAGGCCGCTTCGCGCTCGAGTTGATGGCGGAGATAGTCGCGGATCTGTTGGCGAAGGTTGGCGTACGGGGCCTCGCCACGGTGGGCATGACGCGCCTGCTGCAGCCGTTCGATGGCGCATGTGAGCGTCCAGCGCAGTTGCTCGGCCTCGTGCGAGAGCTCCGCCAAGCCCTGAAAGCCGCTCGGCTTGGCGTTCTCGACTTCGATGCGAACGGCCTGGGCGAGGTCGCCGAGTCCGTCGGCCCCAGCGGCATAGTCGGCGATTGCAGCCAGCAGGAGGCCTAGCTCTCGGTTGTCTTCCCATAGAGAGCTGGCCTCCAGCTTCATCCGCAACTGGACGTGGCGAAGCAGGTTGCGGGTGGTGATCGCCAAGCTGTGGGGCAAGCCCTCGGCGACGTGGGGCAAGATCTGCTCTTCGAAGGTCGAGAGCACGGTCTCCATCACTTCGTCGGCGGTTGGGCGCATCGGCCAGCGCCTTCAATGCGAGGTGCGGCGAGGGCCGGCCGGGCCGGCGGACAGGGCGTCCAGCATGACCCGATGGCCGATGAACACCACCTCAGTCGCCAGCCAGCTCAGGCGCACCGAGAGATCCGTGCGCTCGGCGATCGGCACGGCGCCGTGGTGGAGACTGATGACGTTCTCCACAATCGTCAGCACGCGGTAGTACTCGACCGAAGCCAGTGGAATGCTGACGCCGGTGAGCTCGGCATAGAAGTCCAGAGCCTGTCTCATTCCCCAGATGGCGCGCCCCTCCGCGAGCACGTCCCTGAAGAAGTCCTGGGTGCGGGCGAAATCGGCCGCCGGATCTCCCAGTGAGGCCTGCTCCCAGTCGCTCATCGCCACGATGGTGTTGTCGCGGAAGACCTCCTCGCCGAGGCCATTGGTGCCCTTCAGGAGGCAGATGCGCGGCGCAGCGGGCGCATTGTCCAGCAGCCACTCGCGCATTTCGGTGACAATCGGCAAGGGCGAGAACTGGAACCGGGCCAGGTCCGCATACATCCGGTCGATGGCGACGCAGGCGCAGTCGGACTCGGTGGCCGGGACCGGCAGAATCTCTTCGAAACCATGCCTGCGCCAATCGCACTGGTGCACGAGCGCCAGGTTGCGGACGTGCTCGCGCCCGATCTCAATTCGTAGCGGGGCATACTTCGGGTCCGGGTCGGCATAGTGCGGAATCCGCCAGGAGCCGTCCACCAGTCGACGCACGTAGAACGGCCGACCGGCGGGCGCCCAGGCGTTGTTCTCCTCCCACCAAAGGGCCTCGGCGATCGGCACGCCGGTTCCCTGAAGTTTGCGGTAGACATCGTATTCGAACCTCAGCGGCCCAGGCCCTACGCTATTGCCTTCAAGGTCGCGGCGCAGGACCAGGCGCTCGACCCCGCGCGTGTCCCGCCTTGCGGTGATGAACCAACTTTCCCGGGATATGCCGCGCTCATGGCGTTCCGCCGCCTCGACCTGGGCCGGCTCGCCCCATTTGTCGGCGAGATAGGCGGCGACGAACTCAGCGGTGATGTCCGCCATGGACGCGACAGGCCCCTTCGACACCGCCGCAATGAGCCACGGTCGCGGCGCCCGGCCTACTGGCAGACTTATCAGGCGGTTCACACCGGCACGCCCCGAGGCCGCAGGCGTCGTTCGCCTGACAGACCTGCCGGGTGACAGACCTGCCTGAGGGAGTAGTTTTCGCTCCTGGGCGGTCACCCGTACGACGGCCCAGGGGAGCGAAGCGCATGGACGGATCAGGCGAGGCGCGACGGCCCGACCGGCACCCGGCGATCAGCTATGAGGAAATTCTCGATCGCGACAGCCGGCCCGCCCCCGACTTTCTGCGCGAGCAGCTCGTGCCGGACCTGGGCCTGGCCCCGATCGCGGCGCGCCGCTATTTCGACCGGGCCTTCTTCGAGGACGAGGTCAAGTATGTCTGGGGCCGATTCTGGCAGTTGGCCTGCCGTGACGAGGACATCCCCAACGTCGGCGACTACCATATCTACGAAGCGGTCGGGAAATCGCTGATCGTCATACGCACCGACGTCGACGAGGTCCGCGCCTTTTACAACGTCTGCCTGCACCGTGGTCGCAAGCTGGTGACCCTGAACGGCTGCAAGCATGAGTTCCGATGCCCCTATCACGGGCTGGCGTGGAACAGGGACGGCAGCTTCAAGGAGAACCCCATCGCCTGGGACTTCCCCCAGTGGGTCGACCAGGACATGCGCCTTCCGGAGGCCCGGGTCGAACGGTGGGGCGGGTTTGTGTTCGTCAACTTCGACAAGCACGCCAAGCCGCTGGCGGACTACATCGGTCCCATGATGCGGGACTTCGAACGATACGACATGGCGAACCGCTACCGCTTCGCCTGGGTGCAGAAGAAGGTGCGGGCCAATTGGAAGGTCACCGCCGAAGCCTTCATGGAGGCGCATCATGTGCTCGCCACCCATCCCCAGATCATGCCGACCATCGCCGACGCCAACAGCCAGTACGACCTGCTGAACGACTGGGTGTCCCGCCAGTGCTCGGCCGTCGGCGTGCCCAGCCCCTTCCTGCCGCCAATGACCGAGCAGGAGGTGTTCAGCCACATGGGGGGAGGGCCGAAATCGGGCGCCGGGGAGGGGATGACGCTGCCGGACGGCGTCACCGCGCGCATGCAACTCGCCGAGCTCGCGCGCCGCAGGTTATCGGAGGCGACCGGCTACGATTACGCGCACGCCTGCGACGCCGAGATGTTGGATTCGATACTCTACAACGCCTTCCCGAACATGAGCCTTTGGGCGGGCTACCCTTCCAACATTGTCTACCGGTGGCGCCCCAACGGCCTCGATCCCGACAGCGCGATCATGGACGTCATGATGCTGCGGCCCGTTCCCAAGGGTGAGCCGCGGCCGAAGCCGGCCCCTGTTCAGGAGCTCGGTCTCGACGATCCGTGGATGGATGCGGCGGGCCAGCTCGGCGCCAACTTCGCCGCGGTGTTCGAACAGGACATGGGCAACCTGCCATTCGTCCAGGACGGCCTCCACGCCTCGGCCACTGGCAAGGTGCATTTCGCCCGCTACAGCGAGATGCGCATCCGCCAGATGCACCAGATGATCGACCGCTGTATCGCCGAGGGCCGCGCGGCTGAGTCCGCTCTTTGAATGCGGCGAGGCGGGTCGCCCAACGTCTCGTCGCGAAGGCCGGGAGGGAGGGCGCCATGAAGATCGGCGCGGTCTATCCGCAGACGGAGATCGCTGGGGACACGGACGCCCTGCGCCGCTTCGTGCTGGCCGTGGAGGAGCTCGGTTTCGACTATCTCCTGGCCTACGACCACGTCGTGGCCGCGCCGCATGACCGCGAGCCCAAACTTGCCGGCCCTTACACCGAACAGCACCCGTTTCATGACCCGTTCGCGCTCTTCGCGTACGCTGCGGGGATCACCGAGCGGCTGGAGTTCGCGACCGGGGTGTTGATCCTGCCACAGCGGCAAACCGTCCTCGTGGCGAAGCAGGCCGCCGATGTGGACATCTTGTCCAAGGGCCGGTTACGGCTGGGCGTCGGCAGCGGCTGGAACTATGTGGAGTACCATGCGCTGGGCCAGGACTTCCACACCCGCGGCCGGCGGCTCGATGAGCAGATCGGTCTGCTGCGCGAGCTGTGGTCCTCGTCCCTCGTCACCTTCGAGGGCCAGTTCGACCGTATCGACCGGGGCCTGCTGAATCCGCGCCCGCGGCGAGCGATTCCGATCTGGATGGGCGGTTGGAGCGAGCCGGCGCTGCGCCGGGCGGCGCGCCTGGGAGACGGGTTCATCTTCGCCGGCGATTCAAAACTGGCGGAGGCCGGCTGGACCCGCCTTCGCGGTCATCTGGCGGAAGTGGGACGCCCGGAGGCGGACTTTGGGCGCGACCTGATCGTACGGTTGACGGCCACGGCTGGCGAGACCGCCGACAATATCAAGGTCTGGCGCGACCTGGGCGGCACCCACGCCTGCATCTCGACGATGGAAAAGGGCTTCTCGAGCGTGGAGGCGCACATCGAGCTGCTGGCTCACACTATCGAGCTCGTCGGCGAATAGCGCCGGCGAGTCTTGCCCGGGCGAGGAAGAGCGTCGGCCTGGCGCGCTGAAGAATCGTCGACCGCGCCCTCCGCGGCGAGTTCGGCCAGCTTGCGCAGGCCGATCCAGCCTGCCCGCTGTCGGCGCAGGTCTTCCAGCCAACGCCGCGCCTGGGCGGCGGCCGCCCCGCGACAACATCCGGCGATGACGATGAGCGAAACCTCCGACAGCCTGTCGATATAGTCCTCGTCTGCGATCGCTCCCAGGCACCACTCCGAAGTCACGGCGAAGGTGGTGAAGGACAGCGTGTGTACGAATGCGCCGGAGGTGACGCCGATCGCAAAGCCCTTCTGGCCTTCAAGCGCGGACACGAGCGGCGCAAGCGACTCGTTCCACAGGGCCTGAATGGTCTCGCGGATCGGGCTCTCGCTGGGAGCGTTGTAGAGAACGACTGTGGCCGCCGTATAGGCTTTGAACTGCATATAGCGAAGATGACACGCCAGAAGTCTTTCTAGGTATCCGTCGATGGTGTCGTGCGCAAATCGATAGCTCATCGAGTCTAGGATTTGGAATAAAAATTCCCGGATTGCGGCGGCGATTACGTTCTCTTTGCTGCCGAACGCGTTGTAAAGCGTCTTCTCGGCGATGTCGGCGCGGATGCAAAGCGTCCTAATGTTGAATCCTGCGAAGCCGGCCTCTGAGAGCAACTGACGCGTTTCGACAAGTATACGTGAGCGTCGGGCGCGGATTTTGTCGCTTTGGTACTTTTGACCGATCCGGCCGGCCGGCGCGTTCATCGGGACCCCCATTTGCGGCGCCAGGCCCGCGCTCCATTCGCAGATCAGGACGCCAGGCGGCGGTTCGGCGGGAGCCAGCCTACTTGGCGTGGGCAGGGCCTCTCACCCTGCCTGAATTGACAGGGCCAAAACTACAGTAGCCCGTGCAATTTACCACCCGGGCGTCGCCGTCCCGCCCCGTGCATGTTGGGTGCGGGTATGTGGCGCGGCGGCATGGAGATTCGCCCATGGGCTCCGACGATGGCGCTGTGACGCGTGTCGACACCCCCACTCTGATCGAGATCTACCGACGCGCGACGCTGATCTTCAAGACGGACGCCCGGATCCGCTCGGGCATCACCAAAGGCGAATTTCGCCTGGCCTACTACCCGGTCCGGGGGCAGGAGGTCGTGGCGGCGGCTATGATGGCGGCGCTCAATTCCGACGACCTGCTGGTGACGACCTACCGGGGGCTTCACGACCAGCTGGCCAAGGGCGTGCCGCTTCCCGACCTGCTGGCTGAATTCCTCGGCAAGGCGAGCGGTCCGTGCAAGGGCAAGGGCGGCCCCATGCACATCACCGACCCGGCCCACGGCGTCATGGTGACGACCGGCGTAGTCGGGTCCGGCCTGCCGATCGCAAACGGATTGGCGCTGTCTTCGCTCATGCATGGGGACAAGCGGGTGACGGTGGCCTGCTTCGGCGACGGCGCCTCGAACATCGGGGCGTTCCACGAAGCCTTGAACCTGGCTTCGGTGTGGAATTTGCCGGTGATCTTCCTTTGCCAGAACAACCGCTACGGAGAGCACACCCCCTACGCGCAGGCGACCTCGGCCAAGCGGATCATCGACCGTGCGCCGGGCTACGGCATGGCGGCCGTGCGCGTGGACGGCAACGATGCGGAAGCGATGCATCTGGCCGCGCGGGAGGCGGTGGAGCGGGCGCGCGGCGGCGGCGGGCCCACGCTCATCGAGGCGATGACCTATCGGATGATCGCCCACGTCTTCGGGTCGGACACAAGCTACGTGCCCGACACCTACTGGAAGGAGGCGCAGGCCGCCGACCCGATGCCACGCCTTAAGGCCACACTTGCAGGCCGCCGGGTGAGCGATGAGGTGTTGGCCGGGATCGATGCGGCGATCGATGAGGCGCTCGGCGATGCCGTGGCGTTCGCGCTTTCCAGCCCCTATCCGGCCACCGACGAGCTGCGTTTCGATGTGCTTGCCGAGGAGATTCCGGCATGAGCGGGGTGGAAAACATCACCATCGTCAAAGCCATCAATGTCGCTCTCGACGAGGCGATGGCGGCGGATTCCCGCGTCTTCCTGATTGGCGAGGACATCGCCGATCCCCAGGGCGGCGGGGTGTTCAAGGCGAGCCAGGGGCTTTCGACCAAGTATGGCGAGGCGCGGGTGCGGGCATCGCCGATCGCGGAGCAGGCGATCATGGGCGCCGCGGTGGGGGCTGCGATCAACGGGATGCGCCCCGTAGCGGAGATCATGTTCATGAACTTTCTGACCGTGTGCATGGACCAGGTGGTCAATCATGCGGCCAAGCTGCGCTTCATGTCGGGCGGCAAGACGGCCGTGCCGCTAACAATCCGCTGCGCCACCGGCGCGGGCGTGGGGTTCGCCGGCCAGCACTCCGACATGCTCGAGGCGTGGTTCGCGCATGTGCCGGGTTTGCGGATCGTCACCGCCTCGAACCCTGCCGACGCTCAGGGCCTGATACGCTCGGCGATCGAGGACGATGACCCGACGATCGTCATCGAAAACATCATGACGTACTGGACACAGGGGCCCGCCGCCGCGCCGGGGCACAAGGTCCCGCTCGGCAAGGCCCGAGTGAGTCGCGAGGGCTCGGACGTGACGGTGATCACCTACGGTCGTCCTGTGCTCGCCGCCGAGAAGGTGGCCGCCGCGCTCGCCGAGGAAGAAGGCCTGAGCGTGGAGGTCATCGATTTGCGCACCATTGCGCCTTTCGACGCTGAGGCGGTCTTCAAGTCGGTCGCCAAGACGAACCGGGCTGTGGTGATCCACGAGGCCGTGCAGGCGTTCGGTGCGGGGGCGGAGATCTCGTCACGCATCCACGAAGAACTGTTCGGCCAGTTGAAGGCGCCCGTTCGCCGTCTGGGATCGAGGTACTCGCCGGTGCCCTATTCGCCCCCGCTCGAACAGGCGTTCCTGGCGGGAGAGGACGACATTCGCGCCGCCATCAAGGGAACCCTGGACTGGCGCGGCGGGCGGTGAAGCCGCCCGCGACGACGTACGCGCGCCGATCAAGGGCTGGAAGACGAACCGCAAGCTCGGCAGGCGCCGGCCGGCCGAAACCATAGGTGTCCGATGTCCAAGCTGCAGTCCGCCGACTTCATGGATCCAGAGACCATCCAGTCGCCCTTCGAATTCTATGCGGCGGCGCGCGCCGAGGCCCCGGTCTACAAGCTCCCGAAGAGCCCTGTGCCGGGCCAGGACGTCTACTTGGTCACGCGCTACGACCTCATCCAATCGGTCATCCAGAATTGGCGCACCTTCTCGAACCGGTTCGGCCACCTGATGGCCGGAAAGGATCGCGCGGACCCTGAGATCCGCGAGATCGTCAAGGACAGCGTCGGCAGTGTGGATGTGCTGCTGACCCAGGACCCACCGCTCCACCGCGGCTTTCGGGCGATCGCCGCTCAGGAATTCACGCTACGCAAAGTCGAGCAGATGGACGCCTACGTTCGGAAGATCTGCGATGATCTGATCGACCAGTTCATCGACGCGGGGCGGTGCGACTTCTTCCGGGAGTTCGCCATACCGCTGCCGATGTACGTGATCAGTGACAGGCTCGGGATCCCGCGCTCGGATCTTGAGCTGTTCAAGCGTTGGACCACCGATGCGGTCTCCAACATCGGGCGGATGAAGGGCCGCGACGCCGCCCTGAGCGCCGCCCGCTCCTCAATGGAGATGCAGCGGTATTTCCTGCAGCTGATGGAAGAGCGCCGCGCCGCGCCCGGCGACGACCTGATCAGCGCCGTGGCGACGGCCAGGTTCAACGACGAGCGTCCGCTGACGTCAGGGGAGGCCCTGTCGATCATCTTGTCGATCATGGTGGCCGGCAACGAGACGGCGACCAACGCCCTGGCGGGCGGAATGGTCCATTTCATTCGCGACCCGCAGGGGCCGGAGCGATTCGCCGCCGACCCGTCGCTCATCCCAAATGCGGTCGAGGAGATCCTACGGCTCGAGGCTTCGACCAAGCACATGTGGCGGGTGGTTGCGACCGACACGGAATTAGGCGGCGTGCCGCTGCTCGCGGGCTCGGTGCTGCTGCTCAGTTACGACGCGGCCAATCACGATCCTGCGGCGTTCCCCGAGCCGATGCGTTGCGAATTCCACCGGGAAAACGCCTCGGCCCATCTGTCTTTCGGAGCCGGCATCCACCATTGCCTGGGCGCGCTTCTGGCGCGCAAGGAACTGACGATCGCCTTTGAGCGGCTGCACGCCCGCCTGACCGACATCGTGATCGCCGACACGGTGCCGCTGACCTACATCCCCAGCATCCTGCATCGCGGCTTCGAGCACCTGCATCTGACCTTCAGGCCTCGGAACGCCTGATGTCCCGATTGCGAAGTTCGTGACAAAGTTACACGCCGCATCGGCTCGCTGTTCAACAATTGTCGCCTCACGGATGATTGGCAAACATTGCTGGCTGCTGTAGAATTGCTGTGAAAAAGAGGCCTAGTGCGAGCCTTCAGATCACCTCCCTGGCGCTCGTCGTCAGATCAAAAAACGGAGGGAGGGAGCGTGACGCGGGACGAATTCACCAAGGCGGCGGTCGCCGTCGGAGAATTGACCGAACTGGAGGGCCTCGCATCCAGCGTGCTGAGCGACCTCGGCTTCAGCTCGTTCATCTTCGCCGGTTCCGGAGGTCGCTCGGTGAACGACATGTTCGGGCATTGCAATCGCGAATATATCGGCTGGTACCTTACCGAGCAGCGCTACCTCGTAGACCCGGTGGCGCGCCGGGTGACGGCCAGTTGGTTGCCGGTCGTATGGGAAGTCGGGGATTATCTCGAAGACAAGGAAGAGCCCTGTTCGGAACTCTTCAAGATCTCATCACAGGTGGGCTACGAGCGCGGAATCTCCACGCCGATCTTCGGTCCGAACGGTCGGCGACGCGTTCTGGTGGCGATCTACGGGGCGGAAGCGCCAGTGTTCAAGAGGCGCATGCGCCAACTGTGCGACGAGGTGATGATCGTCGGCCACCACCTGGCCAGCGCCCATTGCCGCCTGACCCAGGAACGCGAGGAGGGTCCCTCGCTCAGCCCGCGTGAGCGGGAGTGCCTCATTTGGACGTTCAATGGCAAGACCGCGTGGGAGGTCTCGAGGATCATCGGCGTCAGCGAGCGGACGGTCCACTTCCATGTCCAGAACGCCATGGCGAAACTGGGGGCGTCCTCCAAGCACAACGCATGCCTGAAGGCGGCGCAACTGGGCCTCATTCCCGCCTAGCAGGCTGTTGAAAAAGTCCCGAGCAGACCCCTAAAACCGTGAACGCAACGGAACCCAACCGAGTCCGAAACGGAATCGAACTGCGGCGGAATTGAGTTTTTCAACAGCCTGCTAGGAGAGATCAGGCCTGATCTCATCGTGCTCTGGGATGCGCAGCTCAGGCCATGAAGCGCCGCATGAACTCGTTCATCTGCATGTCCTGCAGGTCGCCGTAGGCGGTCCCCCGCGCCCCTTGCCAGCGCATCTGGCAGAACCAGGTGTTCATCGTCTGCCATGTCTGCCAGGCCATGCGCGCCATCACTTCGCCGCGAAAGGCGAACGTCGCGCCGCCGCCATCCTCGAACTCCAGCGTGACGCGGCGTGGACTGACGCGATCAGGTTCGCGCGTGGTGTGCTTCCGGGCCCGGACGACCGGGAAGATCTGGCCATCGCGGAAGACAAAGCCCCACATCAGGTTGTTGCGCGGGGCCATCTTGTAGAGCGCGCCCCAGTCGGGATCGTCCTCCGGGGAGTCGTAAGCCACGACGTGGAAGGCGAAGCTGTCGTCGACGACGCCCACCATCCAGCTGAGCGGAGGCATGTTGCGGCTGACCTCGCGCCGTTCCTGGCCCCAGGAACGATCGCGGCAGAAATAGCCGTCGATGTCGAAGGCCTCGCCGTAGAGGTTCAGGCGGCCCGTCGTCTTCATCGCCTGGGTGAAGTGCTTGGCGCCCGGGCGCACCCCCGGCGGCATGATCGCGTCCAGACGCAGGGAGAAATCGACGTCGCGCTGGGGATCGTCGAAGTCGATCTGGATCGACTGCAGAGGCTCCAACACCCTGATCTTCAACCCGATGTCGGCGATCTCGTAGTCGGCGATGCCGTTCGTGGGGAATGGCAGGAAGTGGTAGTGGCTCACGAAGTCCGCCGCCAGGGTGTGGGGCACGAGGCCCCGCCAAATATAGACGCTGGCGCTGATCACATTCAGGATCGGGTGAAACCAGACGTAGATCTCGCCATTCAGCAAGTGTTCCGGAATGTTGAACCCGAAATAAGATGTCTCAGTCGAAGAATGGTGTCCGCTCTCCGCGGGCGGATGCAGGAATTCGTCCTTGGGCCCCACGATAGGAAGGGGTTCGGCGTAGAGCCCGCCTGGGAAACCGGCCGGAATTGGCGTCGGCGCGCCCCTCAGGTCTGGAACACGCATCCGATCTTCTCTCCGAGGTTGCTGGCCGCCCTCTGAGGGAAGTAGCGAAATAGCGACATTCCCTGGTAGGCCATCTTGAGCGCCGGATACTTGCCTTCGAGGAAGCCCCGCCAGGCCGTGGCGCAGGTGACTGAATTCCGCACGTCGCGCCAGACCTCGTAGAAGGCGGCGTTTTCGGCCCGATACTCTCCGCCGCCGGCGGCGCGGTAGGCGGCGAGGAACTCCGGCCAGGGCATCAGCGGCTCGATGAACTGCTTGACGTAGCTCAGGTCTTCGGCGGCGTCGCCCGGGTGGAAGAACTCCCAGTCGAGCAGCGCGCGGACACTGTCGCCGTCGACCAAGATGTTGTGAAAGCCGATGTCCCCGTGAACGAGGGACACCCGGTCGACTTCCCGCGGGAGGTTGGCGAGGAGCCAGTCGAAGGCCGCCGCCAGGGTGGGGGACGGCTCCCGTCGGTTGCTGCGCCAGCGCTCTCGCCAGAGCTGCACGTACGCCTGCACCTGCAAGTGAGGATCTTCGGCGGCTTCGAGTTCGACATCGCTGGGATCGATCCGGTGCAGCCGCGCCATCACCTCGGCGAGCTCCAGGCACACCGCTTTGCGGGCCGCAGGATCCTGCTGCCAGGGTTGCGGCCCGGAGCGTCCCCCAACCCGCTCTGAAAGCATGGCCGGCTGGCCCACGAGGCCGGTGGTGTCGCATCCCAGCGGCGCAGCTATGGGCAATCCTCGCCCGATCAGCCTTGTGAGAAGGGCATATTCGTCTTTCACGGTGGTGAGCGCGGGGCCGAAAGGAAGGTCGCGGCGGACCACGACCTCCATCGAAGCGCCCCGAGGCGTCCGAAGCGCCAGGAAAAAGCTGTCCTTCGACATGCCGCCCGGCAGCCGGGCCAGATGTTCCAGGCTGAAGCCCTCTCCCAGGCAGGCCTTCACCAATCGCTCGGCGCGATCGGCCGTCATCTCCACCTCGACCGCAGCGATACGCTCGCGCCCGCGGGAAGCCCCCCTGCGGCTGAGGTCGCACTCTCCGGCGTAGAAGGCGCGATCGGCGCTGACCGCGGCGCGCAACAGGTCCAGGTCCGCTGGCCCGCCGTGCTCGATCCGACGCTGGATCTCGCCAGCGAGACCCTCATAGGCGTCCAGCCCGCCTGGATCCTCGGAGCAGGCGTCGAGCGCGTCCTTTGAACCGCACAAGGCGGCGAGAGGGGCCATGCGTGCGGCCAGGGCTTCCGGCGACTCCTGGTGCCAGGCCGCCAGGATATTGAGCAGGTCGCTCACCATGGTCGCCACCAGTTGGGCGTCGGGATCGGTCAGAGTCGGGACGAGACGCGTCTGCATCTCGGCGATGGCCGCCTCGAGGACCTCGCTGACAATCTGCCGACTCCGCGTGCCCATCGCTTTCCTCGCAGCGGTTTCCCGCATCTGGACCGTCTTGGGGATGACGGGCGACTGTAAGGTCTCACAGGTTGTCGGCGTGACCGATGCACTCAGCCGGCCGTCCCTGAGAACCGCTTCGCCAGGTCCCAGGGGCCCTGGCCGTAGATCTCGGCTGCCGCGCGCGAGGCCGCGTCGGGGAAGATCGTCAGTTCGCCCCGCTCCAGCGCGGCGAGGATCTCCGCGGCCATCGTCTCCGGCGGGCAGCGGTTCGCCAGAGCCGCCGAGGTCATGTCGGTGGCGATCGCGCCGGCGAAGACCGCGGCGACCCGCACGCCGCGCGGCCGAAATTCGGCGCGCATGGATTGGGTGGCGGACCACGCAGCGGCCTTGGAGGCGCAGTAGGTGCCGCAGAAGGGCAGGGGGGCGAGCGCTCCCAGGGACAGGATGTTGACCACTGCGCCGCGGCCGCTCGCGGCAAGGTGCCGTGCAAAGGCCCGGCACATGCGCAGCACGCCCCAATAGTTGGTCTCCATTTCCAACCAGGCCCGATCGATGTCGGGAGCGCCTAGCGCGGGCGTATTGAAGATGACCGCGGCGTTGTTCACGAGGATGTCGACCCGGGCGCAGCGGCGCGCGGCGTCGGCGACCAGATCGTCGGACGTCACGTCCAGAACAAGGGGCTCCACGCGGCGATCCGCGGTGAACGGCGATTCGGCGGCGCTGGCGGCGTTGCGGAAGGTGGCGAACACCTGCGCCGCGCCGCGATCGAGGAACGCCGTCACCAAAGCCCGGCCGAGCCCGCGCGCCGCGCCCGTCACCAGCACCCTGGCGCCTTGGATGGACTGGGGATCGAGCTCTTCGGCAGTGGCCACGGGTTAGGACCTTCGTCTGGCGGGGTCTCGGGGATCGGCCCCTCCGGCGCCATTCTGCTCCCGCCGAAACCGACGGCAATGTCTCCCTAGGGTCTGACCGCCCACTGTTCCCCACGGCAACTGCCAGACTTGGCAGGTGCACGCGGGCGTGCGCCTGGCGCCTGATGGAGTCCCGCACGCCGGCCAGGGGAAGACCATGTCGTTAGCCGCGCGAGGCCATGCGCAGAGCCACCCGGACGCACTGGCGCTGACCGATGGCCTGCGCTCCTACACCTGGGCGGAACTGGACAGGACCTTGAACCGGGCCGCGAACGCCCTGATCAGCGCGCCGTGGTCGGGCAGGCGGCGGGCCGCCGTCCTGGCGCGCAACAGCGCCGAGGCGGTGATCGCCTACCTCGGCTGTCTGCACGCCGGTGTCTCGGCGGTTCCGACAAATTCTCAGCTCACGGCCGACGAGGTGGCGTACATCCTCGAGGATTCCGGGGCGGAGTTCTTGTTCGTGGACGCGGAAACGGCGGCCGCGGGCCTAGCGGCTGCCCGACGCGTCGGAGGGGCCCTGGTCATCGGCTTGGGCGCGCCGGTCATGGCCGGGGTCACCCCATGGGAGGACTGGCTGGCCGCGGCCTCCGAGGCCGATCCGCCCGAGGATCTCGAGCCCTTGCCCTACCTGCAGTACACCTCCGGCACGACCGGGCGGCCGAAGGCGGTGGAGGCGGTCGCCACCACCCTGCACAGGGCGCCGACCACCAAGGCGTTCTTCGAGCACCTCAGAGGCGCCCCGCCGTTCAGCAACGCCGGACCGCACCTGGTGGTGGGGCCGCTTTATCACAATGGACCGCTGAACGCCGTGCGTGTCCTGGGCGCGGGTGCGCCGGTGGTCGTCCTGCCGCGGTTCGATCCCGAGGCGGTGCTGAAGGCGATCGACGAGCATCGGGTGGCCAGCAGCCTGATGGTTCCGACCCACTTTCAGCGGCTGCTCGCCCTGCCGCCGGAAGTCCGTCGGAGGTACGACCTGTCGAGCCTCCAGGTGATCGCCCACACGGGCGCAGCCTGTCCACGAGAGGTGAAAGCGGCGATGATCGCCTGGTTCGGCCCGGTGCTGGTGGAGGCCTATGGCGGCACCGAATGCGGCACGACCAACACGATCACCTCCAAGGAATGGTTGAAGCATCCCGGCTCGGTGGGCCGCACGCTCGAAGCCTTCGAGCTGCAGGTGATCGGCGAGAACGGCGAGCGGCTCGGCCCCAACCAAGTGGGCCAGATCTATTTCCGCGACAAGAGCGGCCGTGGCGTCGTCTACCTGAACGATCCGGACAAGACCCGCGCCGCGCACCGCCAGCCCGGCGTCTTCACCTTGGGCGAAGTCGGCTATTTCGACGACGAGGGATACGTCTACATCACCGACCGGGTTTCCGACCTCATCGTGAGCGGGGGCGTGAACATCTATCCGGCGGAGGTCGAGCAGCTTCTGCTCACCCATCCGCAGGTCGCCGACGCCGTGGCGATCGGGACGCCGCACCCGGAGATGGGCGAGGAGGTCAAGGCCCTGGTCGTCCCCCGAGACCCGGCCGACCCGCCTGGCGCCGAAAGCCTGATCGCGTTCTGCCGCGACAGGCTGGCCGCCTACAAGTGCCCGCGCACGGTGGAGCTGGTGAGCGACATCGGTCGCAACGCCCTGGGCAAGGTGAACAAGCGGGCCCTGCGCGCGCCGTATTGGCCCACGGAGCGCACGATCGGGGGCTGAACCCGGGAGATGGAAATGGATATTGCGGGCAAGACCGTGCTCGTCACGGGCGCCGGCGGCGGCATCGGCAAGGCGAGCGCGCGCATGTTCGCCGAACAAGGGGCGGCCAAGGTCGTCATCGCCGACATTGATCGCACGGCCTTGGATCGGGTGTCGGAGGAACTCAGGTCCTGGGGCGCGACGCCGATCGGCAAGGTCGTGGACCTGCGGGACGCGGACGCCGTGGTGCGCCTGTTCGAGGATGCGGACAGGGAGACCGGCGGTCTCGACATCGTCTACAACAATGCCGGCGTCATGGGCGGGCCTCCCGAATTTCCGGACGCGGACATCGCCAAGATGGTGGCCGCGATCCAGATCAATCTGATCGCGATGATGATCGGCACGCGCCTCTCAATCGGCCAGATGCGCCGCCGCGGGGCGCCGGGCGTCATCATCAACGCCGCCTCCATGGCGGCGTTCGGCCATCTGCCGGCGGACCCGGCCTACACCGCTTCCAAGCACGGGATTCTGGCCTTCTGCCTGTCGTGCAAACCGCTGCAGGCGTCCTGTGGCGTTCGGGTGATGGCGATCTGCCCCGGGATCACGGACACAGCGATCGTCGACCACGAGGCGCCCTGGTTGCGGCCAGCCTTGGACGCCGTACGGATGCTCCGCCCCGAGGATATCGCCGACCAGATCCGCCGGATCGTCGAGGACGACAGTCTCGCCGGCGGCTACGTCAAGGTGGAGAATCCCCCGGCGGGACGTTGAAACCGGGCGTTCCCCCGAGCCAGTGAAGCGTCGACCTGTCGGGCTTGCCAGTTTGGGCGGCCCCTCCCAGCGCCATAAGCTCCAGCCTGCGCGGCCTCGCCCGCCGCACCCCCGCGGCGCTCGATCAGGAGCCGTCAATGAGTCCGGACACCGTCGCCGCCCACCTGGAGATCCAGCAAGTCCTCTATCGCTACTGCCGCGGGGTCGACCGGGGCGACGAGGCGATGATCGCCAGCGTCTACCACTCCGACGGCGTGGACCAGCACGGCCCCTGGAAAGGCGTCGGCCGTGACCTCGCCCCGATGGTGGTGCGGCATATGGATCAGGTCGGCGCCATCGGCCAGCACCACATCACCAATGTCCTGATCGAGGTCCAGGGGGAGGTCGCGGACGTGGAGAGCTATTACATCGCCTTCCAGCCCGAGATTACGCCGAACGGGCCGGGCCAAGCCCTGACCTGCGGCCGCTACCTCGACCGTTTCGAGAGGCGTGACGGGCGATGGCTGATCGCCGAGCGCGAGGTGGTGATGGACGTCCACCGGGCGCAAGTGGGCGGGAGCCCATGGCCGGGCGCGCCAGGCTTCCCGGCGGGCGGACGGCGCAGCCGCGACGCCTCGGCGGCGATGTTCACCGGCGCTGCGAAACTGTCCGGCTGTGGCGAAGGGGCGGCTAAGCCATGAGCGAGACCACGCGCGTCGTGCGGCTGGCCAGGCGCCCGGGCGAGATCCTGGCGCTGGAGGACTTCGAAGTGGCGGAGGCGCCGCTGCCTCCCCTGGGACAGGGCGAGGTGCTGGTCCGGAACACCTGGATGAGCATCGACCCCTATGTGCGGCTTTCGCTCTCGAGCCAGCCCGGGCCCCATCGGCCCGTCGAGATCGGCGAGCCGCTGAAGGGGGCCGCGCTCGGAGTCGTCGAGCGCTCGAACGCCCCCGCGCTTTCGGTGGGCGCGACGGTGATGAGTCACAAGGGCTGGCGCGACCGGTTCGTGGCCAAGGCCGAGCACCTGCAGCCGGTCGACCCTTCCATCCCGGCAAGCTGGGCGCTGGGCGCCTTGGGGACGCCGGGGATCACGGCCTATGTCGGGATCGAGGAGGTGCTTAGGCCGCGCGCCGGCGAGACGGTCTTCGTCTCCGCGGCGGCCGGGGCGGTCGGCTCGGTTGCGTGCCAACTGGCCAAGCGCCGCGGAGCGCGGGTGCTGGCGAGCGCCGGTTCGGAGCGCAAGGTGCGCTTCCTGGTCGACGAGCTCGGGGTGGACGCCGCGGTGAACTACCGTTCCGGCGGGCTTGAGGCGTTCCTCCAACGGGAATGCCCGCACGGCCTCGATTGTTATTTCGATAATGTCGGCGGCGCAGCTCTGGACGTGGTCTTACGCACGATCAAACCATTTGGCCGGATCGGCCTTTGCGGCGCTATCTCCCGCTACAACACAGACGACTACCGACGCGGTCCCGCGGACTTCTTCGCCATCGTGGAGAAGAGCCTCGTGGTGACGGGCTTCAACGTCACCGGTTGGATGGCGAAGTCCGGCGCAGAGTTCGCCGGAAAGCTGCGCGGGATCCTGGCCGCCGGCGAGCTCATCCTGCCCGAGACGGTCGTGGAGGGGTTGGACCAGGCGCCTGCGGCGCTCGTCGCGGTGTTCGGGGGCGACAACGTCGGCAAGGTGCTGGTCCGGCTGGAATAGGCGCCTCGGGGAGAGCCAGGCCATTGGAAGAGCACAAGACCTGTCCGGTTCCAGGCGTCGCCGAGATCGATTTCAACTCGGAAGCCTTCACGCGCGACCACAAGCAAATCTACATGCGCCTGCACGAGAGCGGATGCCCCTATGCGCATTCTGCGGCGGGCGACTTCTACGCTTTCGCCGCCCACAAGGACATCGTCGGAGCCTGCCTCGACCCGGGGACCTGGAGCAGCAAATTCGGCCCGGCCTTGGCCTACCAGCCTCCGGACGCCCCCGGCGTGCTGGTGAGCGTCGATCCGCCGGAGCACACGTTCGAGGCCCGGCTGGTGGGCAAGTCCTTTTCCAAGGCCTATTTCGACTCCTTCATCCCCGACATCCGCGGCTATTTGCACCGACGCATCGACGGCGTCTTCGCGCAGGGTCGCTGCGACATCCACGAGGCGATCTCCGAGCCCCTTCCTCTGTGGGTGATCTTCAGGATGTTCGGCAAGCATATCGACGACGACGCCTCGGCGAATTTCCGCGATGGCTTCGTGGCCAGTATCGGTCAGATGCTGAACCCGACCATGGGCGACGGGCGCTTTCCTGGCGCGCATCCGCTGGCCGAGCATCTGAAGGCGGTCAAGGCCAAGCTCGCTCGAGGCGAGGCGGGGCCGCAGGACGACTTGTTGACGCGATTCCTCACCGCCGAGGTTGACGGGCGCAGGCTCAGCGACGCCAAGATCCTGGCGTTCTGCAGCTTCCTCCTGCACGCCGGCAGCGGCACCACCACCATCCTGTTGTCCAACCTCCTCTATCGGCTGCTGAGCCAACCCGAGCAGTTCGAGAAGGTGAAGGCGGATCGCAGCCTCATTCCGCTCGCAATCGAAGAGTGCTTGCGGGTGGATGCGCCGGTGCACGGCCTGTTCCGCACCAACAATCGTTCGGCCACTGTCGGGCCGCTGGAGCTGGGGCCGGACACCAAGGTGATGATGCTTTGGGGGGCGGGAAGCCTGGACCCGACGGTTTTCGACAATCCACTGGCCTTCGACCTCGACCGCGATCCCGCGCAGGTGCGCAAGCACCTAGCGTTCGGCTTCGGCATCCATGTTTGTCGGGGCGCGCCGCTGTCGAGGCTCGAAGCGCAGCTGTTCCTCGAAACTGTGCTGGAGCGCCTGCCCAATCTGCGGCTGGAGAGCGGGCCTGTCCCCGAGACTCGCATCCCGATTTTCCAGGGCCTACGCGCGCTGCCCATCGCCTGGGATGTGTGAGCGCCTGCTTTCCGCACAGACCCGAATGTCGAGTCCTGGCGCTAAGCCTCCGTTCTTTGCATCGCCACTCAGCAGAAGCGCGAGCAACGTCTCGCCGCGATGCTGGCGACACCCCACAGCAACAACACCACACCGAGAACAAGCGTAACGGTTACGCCTGCGCCATGCGGCTGTATCCACGCTGCAGCCATTCCAGCGCCCAGACACCCCGCGCCCAACATGACGGGCCTGAATGGGTTCTGCGCCGGCCCAATGACAGATAGCGCCGAAGAGGTCGTTTCTCAGGTGCCAGACGGAACTTGGCGTGTGGAGCCCGGGCAACGCCGCAAGTCGTCGAATGGCCTCGAGGGCATGCTGCAGAGCCAGCACTTCCTTGGCGGGCCGGCGCGCGATCTTCACCACCGCCGCTGCGTCAGGGTGATGTCCCTGAAACGCGTCAACGGCGGTGGTCTTTCCGATCCCAGGCGGGCCGGAGAAGATCGAAATCCTTCGACGCTCATGGGTCGCCCGCATTCGGACGATCATGCGCCTGGCCACGGACGTGGGGACGAAGGCGTCACTGATCATGGTCGAGCTTCTTCTCGAGGCGCTCTGTCAGCGCCATCTCACGGACCCGCCGGCGCGCGCCGGCGCTTGGCTCCTCAGGGGGTATTGAGTCTGCGCGCCGGCGCGCCGTCGCGAGCGCCTGCAACTCCTCGCCTAGATCGAGCGGGCTACGGCGGGGCCGGCCTGGATCAATTTCCGGGACCTTCGCCGATCGGATCTCGACTGCGACCGGATCGATGTTCGGGGCGTCGCGCGCGAGTTGGGCGACGTATTGGGTCTGGCGCTGCTGACGTCGTGACGACTCACGCGCGCCCTCGATCCACCGGGCGGGGTAGGGGATCTCCTTCTGCAGATAGATCCAATTTCCAGCCGGCGTCCGGCACAGCGGCTCAGCGCCCCGTCGCCAGGGCAACGCCAGGTCGACGACCGTGCGCGACGGCAGCGCCTGGACGTCAGGGTGCGAGTAGCGCTGCCCTTGCAACCGGATGACGCCGCGATCGACCCGGCGGCTGTCGCGGTCGCAGAAAGCGGAGTTCAGGGCCAGGCGGTCGACCTGCGCCGCCTTCCAGCCCGCCGCGACCTTCTGCTGAAACCAGTTGTTCGGTGAACGGTCCTCCCATTGCCCACCGACGGGCCGCTGGTGATGGGCGGCGATCAGCCCGGCGATTGTCTCGCAGAACGAGGTCCATGTGCCCGGATAGGGCTTCGGGGGCTTGCCGACGGTCTGGGTCTTCTTGGCCATCCGGTTTGGGCCCGCATAGCCCGGCACCATCGAGAAGACGTAGCGGTCGAGCCGTGCAAACAGGCTCTCGATGGGTTTAGCCGGGGCGTTGTAAGGGCGGGCGTAGATGATGGTTCGGGCCGCGGGTTCGAGGTCGAGGGTGCTGGCGATCTTGCTGAGCGCTGCGAACTCGGAGCCGTTGTCGAGGTAGAGGCCCTGCGGAAACCCCCACTCGGGGTGCGAGACCATGCTCAGGAACGCCTCGATGACGTGCTCCTGGCGCACACCCTCGCCGGGCTCGAGGAGGACCGGATAGACGAAGATCCGTCCGGTCCCGGCGTCCATGAACGCCACAATCTTGGGCCAGGCGGGCGTGCCGTCGCCGCGGGTGACGATCACGTCGAGGTGCTTCACATCGGCGACGATCCGCTCCGTCGGCGCCAGCATGGTCCAGTCTCGCCGGATGCGCGGCTTGGCGTCGTCGAAGGCCTTGCGATCGTTGCGGCGCTGATTGACCACCCGATAGTGGGCGAAGCGCTCGACCGCCCGGCGTGACAGCCGCATGGCGGACTTCGGCAGGTTCAGACCGCGCGCTTCGCAGGCCTTCAGCAGGATGAATTCGGCGAGCCGACGGATCTCGTTGACGCCAGCCAACTCGGCGCGTGAGGCCCATAGGCCTTTCAGGGACTTGTGGACGACAGCGGCAATCTCCTTGACGAGCGCCTCGTCGTGACCCGCGGTGATGCAGGCCCGGTCGAAGGCGCGGGAGACGAACATCAGGTCGCATCCACCCGCGATTATCGGGAGCGCCCGACTGCTGCGATGGAAGATCTGGCGCCGCTCGAAGCGGCGGCGGGGAACATGCCGCAAGCCGAGGCGCTTTGCGCGGCGTTCGACGCCAAGCTGACCGACCTGCGGGAGCTGTTCGAGACGTGGGTGGCCACACTCACCGTCGTCTCGCCGTCGGTGCGCAAGCGGGGACGGCCGAAGGGGAGTCGCAACAAGAGCCCCAGGCAGCAGGTGAGCGGCGAAGTGCGTGCCTCTAACGGGCCGGCACAGCGTCAAACCGCTCGGGCGACATGACCTACAACGAGGGTTGGATCGAGGTCGTGAAGGGCGGCGCTACGGCGCCGCTCGACAGCGCGCGCCGCGGCTTGCCGACATTCGGCAAGCTTCAAGCGCGCCCGGCATACTGCGACTATTGGGTTCCGCACGTCCAGGCGTGGGCGAAGGCGCGCGGCGCGCCAATCCATTACATCGACAATTGCTGGCTGTATGTGGCGGTCTCGGCGGCAAGCCTGGTCGAATTTCTCCAGTCGATCGACCAGCCCGGCGTCGCGTGGCTCGCATCGCTCATCGCCCGGGTCGACGCTCACGACAGCTACGTGATCGTGGCGGAGGAGTTCTAAGCGAATCGCCGGAATCGTCCCTCGTGTGGCGTCCCATTGCGGTTTGTCTCCGACCAGCTCCACCAGGGTAAACGTGCGCGGGCTAGTCAGTGGCTAGATCGTCGTGCTGTCAGGCGGACGCTAAATCGCCTCCAATCTGCCGAGCCTGTGTGAAAACCCCGACGCAGCTTAGACTCTGACATCGACCCGGCGTGGGAGATGTCGATGAAGCGCTTCGTCGAGGGTGAGGATCGTCGGCAAGGCGTCCTGCTCCCGGAATACCTGGACG